>Ga0233423_10000166_pt1 | contig 40938 bp, 38 predicted proteins | sample Watercolumn_Mata_FD_180713 | JGI IMG/M metagenome (GOLD analysis project Ga0233423, IMG submission 180713) | Freshwater microbial communities from Lake Matano, South Sulawesi, Indonesia - Watercolumn_Matano_2014_112_MG | ecosystem: Environmental > Aquatic > Freshwater > Lake | place: Indonesia... | reverse complement strand
ATACCAAATCATCGGGAAAAAAATACGCATTGATGCACGGCTTGTAGAAGTGGAAACAAGTAAGATTCATGTGACAACCGGAACTGCCGGAGAGTTAGACAATATCTTTGAACACCAGGATCACATTGCAAAATCCCTCCTGAAGTCATTAAATATCCCCCTCACAGAAGAAGAAAAAGCGGAGATTATGACCAAGCCCACAACCTCTCAGGAGGCGTACAAGTTATACATCCAGGCGGCAGACATCTACACACCCGCAGGCAGGGCGCTGAGCGATGACCAGAGGATATCCCTTCTTGAGCAATCAACCCGGGTCGACCCGTCGTTTGCTCAGGCATACTCATCCCTGGGAGACATCTATGCCGAAAGAAAACGAGACTACAGGGGAGCTGGTATTTATTACGAAAAGGCTGTCCACCTTCAACCACACAATCCGGCACCCAGAATCAGATTGGTTCGGGTATATGAAAAACAGGGAAAAGCTCATGCCGCCAGCCTGGAAAAAAAGAGATTAGAGGAAATTAACCGCAGACTGGCTTTAGAAAATCAACGTCTTCAGGCAGAAAGAAAAGACACCATCAGGAAAAGGCGCCTGGAGCAAAGAAAAAGGCAGGAAGAACAGCGACGTGTGAAGCAGAAGAAACCCCAAGAGGAGCGAGAGCGTTTGGAAGCACAGGAACGCATGGAGCACGAACGCAATCTGGAGCAGCAGAGACGACTCGACTACCAGAGACGTAAGGAGCAGCAGAGGAAAAGAGAGGAACAACGACGGTTAGAGCGGAAAAGACGGTGGGAGCAATAAAGGCGGCATTCCTACGGAAACACAAAAATGTATCTTTCCCTGAGTGAGAAGAACGGTCTGCCTGAAACCTCTGATGCAGGTACGCTGGGTGCTATATCTTCTGAAAAATGTAAGAACTTTTTTTGAACGGCAACAGGGCGTGGGTTTGAAAAGGGAGTTTTTCATGACTGCCGATGATCAGACATCCTCCCCTTTCCAGACAGTTCATGATTTGCAGGCATACAGCTTCTTGAATTTCCTCGCGGTAATATGTAAGGAGATTATTTCTGAGGAACACAACCTGGAAAACCCTCGCCGGCGGCGGCTGCTTTACAAGGTCATGAATTTGCCATTCTATATTCGCCTTCAGAAAGTCAGCCACCCGGTAGTGAGACAGATTTTCGGATAGGACAAAAAAGGTCGCTTTCATTTCCTCCGTGATCCCCTTCATGCCGCTTTTCCCGTAAATACCTTTCATGGCTTTGTCAAGATATGCGGGATGCACATCTGTCGCAAGAATCTGACGTTCCGGCAGCACGCCGATTTTACCTCTTAAGCGATCCCAGAGAATCGCAAAGCTGTATACTTCCTGTCCTAAGGCGCATCCAGCCGACCAGACATGTACCACATCTCTGGATCGATATATGATGTCTGGGAGAATTTCTTCACAGAGGACCCGCCACAATGAATAATCCCGGAAAAAGTGGCTGATGGAAACGGTCATCAGGCACTCCACCTCTCTCAAAATCCGGGGTTCACCGAAGACGCCAATATAGTCTTCAACGGTGTGGCAGCCGAGCTCCTGCATGTGACGGACAATACGTCTCTTCACTCCTTTTCTCACCTTGACATAACCCTGCCAGGAAAGTCCCAGCCGGTCGAGGATCAATCTGAATTTGTCATCATCCATAACCTGCACATTTCTCAAAAAACCACGAATCATCGCTTCTTTACCACAGAAATCCGCCCGAAATCAAAATTTACGGGCTTGACAATGAAACCCCGTTTCTCCATAATGCCCCGAACCGTCATAACTATCTTAACGAAGGAGGTGGAACATGGTAAACCCCGTTGATATGTTCTGGGACGTAAAGCTCGCAGATATCAAGAAATCACTGGAAGAGAATAATTTTGCAGTGTTCCTGGTAAAAAACATGGAGGAGGCAAAAAAAATCGTCCTGGAAGAAATCATTCCGCAGATGCACATTAAAAGTATTTCCTGGGGTGGATCGATGACTTTTATCGCCACCGGGCTTTATGAAACACTCAAGAATAACAAGAAAATGAAGGTGATTGATACCTTCGATAAAACGATCTCGCGGGAAGAGGGCTGGGAACGGAGGAGACAGTCACTTCTGGCTGATCTCTTCATCACAGGAACCAACGCGATCACGGAATCGGGAATGTTAGTGAACCTCGATATGATCGGCAATCGTGTATCTGCCATCACCTTCGGACCAAAAAATGTGATCATTCTCGCAGGGAGAAATAAAATCGTTGCGGATCTTGAAGACGCGATGATGAGGATCAAAAATTTCGCGGCACCTGCAAATGTAATGCGCCTGGGAATGAACACACCCTGTGCCAAAACCTCTTACTGTGAAGAATGCAAAAGCAAGGACCGTATCTGCAACACCTGGACAATTACGGAGAAATCATTTCCCAGAGGAAGGGTGAGGATTATCCTCATCAACCAGGATGTAGGCTTGTAAGGCAAGGACCGGCATATGCAAATCCAGGAGGTATTCCGGATATACGGGGATGACTTAAAACGTGTCGAAGAACACATGGAGATGTATCTGCGCTCCGAGGTACACCTCATCCCCGAAATTATTCATCATCTCATCGGCAGCGGCGGGAAACGATTCAGGCCACTTCTTCTGCTCGCCACTTCCGCACTCTGCGGTTACAGGGGTGACAAACGGTTCCCCCTGAGCGCCGTCATTGAGTTCATCCACACAGCCACTCTCCTTCATGACGACGTAATAGATCAAGCAGAAACGCGCAGAGGGAAAATCTCGGCAAACAACATATGGGGAAACGCCGCCAGTGTACTCGTAGGCGATTTCCTCTATTCAAAATCCTTCAAGCTGATGACCGAACACGGCAATCTGGCGATCATCAAACTCCTCTCCACCACGACCAACACCATGGCTGAAGGAGAGGTGCTGCAGCTCGTCAAGTGCGGCGACACCAACATCACCGAAAAGGACTACCTTTCCATCATTGAGAAAAAGACCGCCACCCTTATTTCCGCGGCCTGTGCCGTGGGAGGTATTCTGGGAAATACCGAGAACACCAGGATCGAGGCGTTGACCAGGTTTGGCATACGGTTGGGTTCTGCCTTCCAGATAACCGACGATACTCTCGATTACGTGGCCGAAGAAGATGAATTCGGGAAGGCAATCGGCAAGGACCTGGAGGAGGGGAAGATCACGCTTCCTCTTATCCGTACCTTGAAAAAATGCACATCCGAGGAGAGAAACCTGATCAAAACAGCCATTGAAAAGAGAGAACGGGAGGGACAGATCATTGCCGAAATAATTTCTCTGATCGACAACTACGACGGCATCAACTACGCCCTCAACAAGGCAAAGATGTATATTGATGAGGGGAAAGTGTTTCTTGAATCGTTCGAGGACTGCGAGGAAAAAAAATCGCTCATCGCCATATCAGACTATATTATCGAAAGGAGAACCTGAGGCAAGCACCGCATCAAATAGGACAGGGACAAAAAGATACGTTTCCATTACATCTTATACAACGCGCGGCCCTTCGTATATCCCCCTGAAGGCTTCATGAGATGCCTCCCTGTCACGCTTCACGGCAGCCGGCAGATAGTCGAGAATATCCTGGGCGGTGATACCATCTTCACCCTTGTCCGCAGCCGCCAGGTCAGCCGAAAAGCCGTGGATAAAGACTCCCTTCCTCACCGCATCCTCCAGCGAAAGACCGAGACCGAACATTGCCGCAATGGTTCCCGTGAGCACGTCTCCTGATCCCGCTGTCGCCATCCCCGGATTACCGCTGAGATTGATGAAAACCCTTTCATCCGGGTAACCTATCAGCGAATGCGCACCCTTCAGGACGATGATGGCATGAAGAGACATTGCGGTGAGCTGCAGAATATCAACTCTTTGTTTGTGAATGTCACTCACACTCTTTTTCGCAATTCGCGACATCTCCCCCAAATGGGGTGTCAGGATTGTTTCCCCTTTCCTCTCTCTGATCATCTCCAGTTCATTCGCGATGGCCGAGATACCGTCTCCATCGATGAGAACGGGTTTTTTTATGGCTCTTACCAGTTCGCGCACGAGCTGCTGCGTCTCAGTATCCAGCGACACGCCCGGGCCTATCACCACCATATCCATCTTTTCCGAGAGTTCGAGCAGTTTCTCCTTATTTTCCAGCGACAGGCTTCCCGATCGCGTTTCCTTCTGGGGAACAAATACAATCTCACTACCTTTCATCGCAATGAACGGAGTGATCGACGCCGGTGCGGCAAGACGGACATATCCCCCGCCGGCTTTGAGAAACGAGAGGGCGGAAAAATACGGCGCCCCAAAATAGGATGAGGCTCCCGCAATGAAGAGCACCTCTCCCATCTGCCCCTTATAGACATCTCTCTCCCTTCCGGGAAGCGCGATAAAATCGTTGATCTGAACCTTAATGTCATCACTGTTATGGAGAGATGGAGGAAAGGAAAGGTGTGTTACGTAAAGTCTCCCGCAGAGTCCATACCCGGGATAGAGCACGTTCCCCACCTTGGGAAGACCGTAGGTAACCGTACTGTCCGCCTTGACCGCCACGCCCATGATCTCTCCGGTATTGCCATTCACTCCGGAGGGAATATCGAGACTGAGAACCTTTTTACTGCTCGCATTAATGAACTGAATCACCTCCCTGTGGAGTCCTGTTACCTCTCGGTCAAGACCCGTGCCAAAGATTGCATCCACAATGCCATGGCAATGGAGAAGGTCTCTCCTCACCTCATTATTGACAGATGCAATTCTCCGAATTTCAATGGGAAGCTTGGATACGATGTCCAAATTAGTTTTCGCCGCCCCCTGGAACTTTTCCGGATCCCCCAGAACGTATACCTTGACCATGCCGCCATTACTGTGGATCTTTCGGGTCACCACAAATCCGTCACCCCCGTTGTTACCGATACCGCAGAAGACAATAAATTTCTTGTTTTTTATTCCCACTTCAGTTTCCAGGACAAACGATGATGCCAGTCCCGCATTCTCCATTAGTATCTCCTCCGGTATATCCAGCTTCTCCACGGCATACCGGTCCATGCACCGCATCTCACTGACCTTACAGACCTTCATCTTTCCCTCCCTACATCAACCGCCACATAATGCCTCGCCGAAATGACTATAAAGATCTTCGCCATGCGTCTCTCACCATTGCTCTGCAGGCTTCCCCTCCGCTCTCTCAGCCGATCGTTTTCACCATTTCCAGCCCAAATTCTTTCTCCTTCTTCATTGCCTGAGAGAACTGCAAAGGGATCTTTCTTCCTTTTGCCCACTCACGGATCAACTGCCTTTCTTCATGGGGCATCTCGCAACCGAAGATAACGCCTGTCAGCATTTCCGGAGGAACAATACGGACCCCTTTCCCCTTGTCAAAATCGATTATCCTCCACTCCTTTTCATGCTCCCAACGACATGACTTGGTTAAAAGAATTTGTTTCGTGAGCTCCTCACGGTCCTGTACGATGCATATCTGTGGGTATGATGACGTGTATTTCACCTGAAACAGGAACTCACCAAAGGAAAAAGACTTCGGGACAATGGAAAACTGCAGGCAGAATCCTCTATGACCGTCAGCATACTGAGACCACATGAGGATATCATCCGGCACTTCCGAAATGCAGTATACCCCAGTTCTGTCAATCGCCTCCTGTGTGTCATGCACGATTTGCTGTTGTGCTCCGGGATCTTCATGCCAGCCACTTCTCACGAGCTGTTTGATGGCAGCCTGGCGCTCGTCATAATGCCATCCGGGATGCCTGTTCTTCAACATATTCTCCAGGTAACTCTCCCAATCATTATCTGACGCGGCGAGAGATGACTGAACCCGGCAATCAAAAGGATCTTTGAATTCCTTAGGTGACGCAAAGTATATTTCATTGCGGGTAAAGATCTTCCGTATCCATTCCCTGTTCTCTTTATTGAGTGCCTGGTATTTGTACAAGGCTGATGGTGTTTTGTCCGACATTACCTTTCAAAATTCCTTTACAAATAGTGTATTTTCATTCTCTTGACGCTTTTACCCTCAGCGAGCCCTGAAGCACTCCAGTTTTGCCATTTCGACCGAGAAAGAAATCTCACATAGGAGAGACGCCTTGTAAGATTATCACGTAGCGGAGTGTATCCTGAGCGCAGCGAAGGCTCCCCGCGAATTTTGAGTAGATTTTCAAAGTTCCAACTCGGAGAGGTTGATGTATATACTGTATTTATTTTATCGTGGCAAGAGATAGCATACTGCAAATATTGCCCATGCTTTCATGGTACATCCCACCACCATATATATCGAACACAGTACTCCCCACCAAAGGGGATTATGTGAGACATTCCGGGGTAATACTCCCCACGATGGGGGTAAGTTACCCCATCCACTTTGACCATACAATAGAAACTCATACAAATATCCCGCGATATCAATAATTTTCATTTTTGGTATTAAAATTGCCAATGTTGAAGTCGTATTTAACAATCCCTCACACGAAGGAGGTATATTCATGGGAGATCATCCCTCCAATATCTATGAACTTCGACCCGTATCGATCATCCGTACACTGCCCCAGATAAAAGATCACAGGTTGTTCCAGTTGAAGCTTGAAGACGGAACAACATGGGATAGTTTTGGTCATCAGCCCGGTCAGTTCATTGAAGTATCCATTTTCGGTAAGGGAGAGGCGCCTATCAGCATATCGTCACCACCAACGAGATGCGACACCCTCGAGATATGCGTCCGACGCACCGGCAGGGTGACAAATGCGCTTTTTGACATGGGAAGAGGTTCAACCTTCCACATCCGGGGCCCGTACGGCAGGGGGTTCCCCATTGAAAATCTCAAAGGGTACAAGCTCCTGCTCATTGCGGGGGGGCTCGGTCTCGCCCCGCTTCGCTCCCTGCTTCTGTATGCTTTGGACAGGAGAGATGATTTTGAAGACATCATTCTGATGTACGGTACCAATAATCCTGACAACGTCCTTTTCAAGTATGAACTCCTCAGTTTTTTCGACAGGGATGATATTAAATACCTCTACAGCGTTGACAGAGACGAAGAAGGCATATGGAAGCAGTACGTGGGCGTGGTCACAGGACTTTTCGATCGGACAACATTGTCGTCAGATGACACCTGTGCCGTTATGTGCGGTCCGCCTATCATGTATCGCTTCGTATTGCAAAAACTCATACACCTTGGTTTCTCCAAAGAGCACATTTACATGTCGTTGGAGAGGATGATGAAATGCGGTGTGGGAAAATGCGGACACTGTGCGATTGGCGACAAATACTGCTGCATGGATGGACCTGTCTTCCCTTACACCGAAATCGAGAATATTAAGGAGGCAATCTAAGTATGGCCAGAACCCCGACAATATGCCCATTCTGCGGGTGTGGATGCGAATTTTATCTCGCGTCTCATGGTGGAAGGGTAGTGGGCATAGAACCCAGCCCTTCAAATCCTGTGAACAAGGGGATGCTCTGTGCAAAGGGATGGAATGCATATGAATTCATCCACTCGCCGGACAGGCTCACCAAACCATTGGTGAGGAAACACGGGACCCTCGTCGAGAGTTCATGGGACGAAGCATTGAAGACGGTTGCCGGGAGATTGACGGAAATAAAATCACAATATGGTCCCCGGGCTCTGGCCTTCCTCAGCTCCGCCAAGGTTACCAACGAAGAGAACTATCTTTTCATGAAAATGGCCAGGGCAGCATTCGGGACAAACAATGTAGACCACTGCGCCCGGCTCTGACACAGTGCAACGGTGGTCGGTCTGGCCGCTGCATTCGGGTCAGGAGCAATGACAAATTCCATCAACGAATTTGAAGATGCCGACCTGTTCCTGGTCACAGGCTCCAACACAACGGCACAGCACCCGCTCATAGGATCCCGGATCATTAATGCGAAGGAGAGAGGAGCCAAACTCCTCCTCATCGATCCAAGGGCAATACAACTTGCCCAGTTCGCGGATCTTCACCTGAGACAAAACATCGGCACCGACGTGGCGGTATTGAACGGGATGATGAACATCATTATTGAAGAGAACCTCTATGACAGGACGTTTGTCGAGGAAAGAACCGAGGGATTTGACCAACTGAAATCAGTGATAAGCCGCTATACACCGAGGGTCGTAGAGAGGATATCCGGAATTTCCGCCGCTGATCTGGAAAAAGCCGCCCGGATGTACGCCACATCGGACAAGGCAATGATCGTATACTGCATGGGCATAACCCAGCACACAACGGGTACCGATAATGTGAAATCCTGTGCGAACCTGGCCATGCTCACGGGACACATAGGAAGACCATCTACGGGAGTAAATCCCCTGAGGGGGCAGAATAATGTCCAGGGTGCATGCGACATGGGAGCGCTGCCCAATGTGTACAGCGGCTATCAGCCGGTGACAGATACGGCTGTAAAGAAAAAATTTGAAGATGCCTGGGGTGTCCAGATCCTTGACGATAAAGTCGGCCTGACCGTCACGGAAATGATGATCGCAGTCCGGAAAGAGGAAATAAAATCCCTCTACATCATGGGGGAAAATCCAATGATGAGTGATCCGGACACTTCCCACATCGACCATGCCCTCTCTCATTTAGAATTCCTGGTCGTGCAGGACATTTTCCTTTCCGAAACGGCAGCGAAGGCCGATGTTGTCCTTCCCGCCGCGTCGTTCGCAGAAAAGGGAGGTACTTTTACAAACACCGAACGGAGAGTCCAAATTTCGAAAAAGGCGGTCCCGCCTCCGGGACTCGCCAGACCGGATTGGGAGATCATCTGTGAGGTGAGCAGGCTGGCGGGTTACGCAATGGACTACACATCACCCGCCGATATCATGCGGGAAATCAATACGCTGACACCCTCCTACGCGGGTATTACCTACCAGAGACTTGAAAAGAGTCATGGAATCCAATGGCCCTGCCCCAATGAGGATCACCCGGGTACAATCTACCTGCACAGAGACAGGTTTACCAAGGGAAGGGGTACCTTTCTCCCCTGTGACTTCAAACCCGTTGCCGAGGTTCCCGACGAGGAGTACGATTTCTTACTCACCACCGGCCGCATCCAGTACCACTATCATACCGGCACGATGACGAGGAGGATAAGCATCCTGGAGAGAGAAGCCCCGGTACCGATGATCGAGATCAACCCTGAAGACGCGAAAAGACTCGGCATCAAGAATAACGACATGGTGGAGATTACCTCACGCCGGGGTGTCATAAAAGCCGGAGCGGAGGTTACCACACGCGTACCCAGAAAAGTGGTGTTTTCCACATTCCACTTCCACGAAGCACCGGTGAATCTGCTCACCAACCCGGCACATGATCCCCTCGCGAAGATACCCGAGTATAAAGGTTGCGCAGTCAAAGTCAGGAGATGTGTATGAAGACAATCGCAAAAAAAGACGTGAAGGCTTTGCTCTCTCTGTGGACAAAGGACCACCATGTGCTGGCTCCATGCAGGACAGCCCAGGGAGATTCCATATTTGCCGATTTCAGTGAAGAATCTTTTACGTTGGATTATAAGAAGCCACCGCTCCCGCCAAAGTCGGTCTTCCTCCCCCATACTGAGGTGATCTTCACGGTGGAAAACGGTCAATTTAAAGAGACTGTTACCGCTCACAATGTTGTTCTTTTCGGCATACGATCATGTGACATGATGGGGATACTGCAATGCACGAGCTTCATGACCCGCGACCGGAATGACATTTATTACAGCACAAAAAATGCTGTGGCCATAACGGTCGTGATGGCATGCCCGGGACCACAAAACGAGACCTGTTTCTGCACCACGACATTCAGCGGCCCGGTCGCACACAAAGGCTTTGATCTCCTTTTTTACGATACGGGAGAGAGTTTCATCATCCAAACAGGGAGTAAAAGAGGCGATGATATTCTGATGTCCGGCCCACTTTCCGATATCGATAATGCCGTAGCGAGAAGGAAAATAGAGACATTCACAAAACAGGCTGTTGAAAACATACCCGTTGTTGATGAGATAACTGAAGCAATGACGAGGCTTGAGAGCGGCAACGTGGATGAAAAAACATGGGAGCACTTCGGTAAGAAGTGCATAGCCTGCGGCGGATGCGCCTTTGTGTGCCCGACATGCACCTGTTTTAATGTATACGACCATGAATCATCTCCGGGTCATGGAATTCGGGCGAGAGCCTGGGACGCATGCCTCTATGGCGGATTCACCAGGGAAGCGTCGGGACACAACCCGAGAGCTACCCAGGCATCAAGGCTCCAGAGAAGACATGAACATAAGCTTCTCTACTACAATGACGCAGATATTCAGGGTGGCCTGTGCGGTTGCGTGGGGTGCGGGCGTTGTTCCGACTACTGCCACGTCCGGATCGGCACCCTGGAGGTCGCAAAGGCTCTTGTTTCCAACTAAAATTCGGAGGTTCCAATGTCTGAGAAAAAAAAGATACTCATTATAGACGATGATATGGATTATGCACAGGCACTGAGAATAGTGCTGGAAAACAACGGCTACGCCGTGGATCACGCCCCTAATATCGGCGATGGCCGTGTGTCAATGGAAAGGAACAGACCGGATCTGATTGTCCTGGATGTGATGATGGACAAACACACAGACGGTTTCGAATTCTGCTACAGTCTGAAGCATGATGAAGAGTGCAGAAAGATCCCTATCCTGATGGTAACCGCAGTGACAGAAAAAACGGGTTTCAAGTTCTCTCCTGAAACGGACGGTGAATACTTAGAGGCCGATGATTATGTCGCAAAGCCTATCCCCGTTGCCGAACTCCTCTCTCGAGTCAAAAAGCTCGTCGGTTAAACATACCTTGAATGTGGGTATGAACATCGATTCATACCCACGTATCCCCGGTGCTGCCAAAGATCAATTGATTGGAACATTCCCGTCATGATATAATTTAAATAAATCTGAGATCTTGCATCCGCAAGGCACTCCGAGAAGACGCAATGAAAATAGTCGACAGGATAATCAAACACATTTTAAAGCTGGACCTCCAGACACGCCTCGTCGTAGGGTTCGTCATCGCCACCTGTCTCACGGGGTTCGTTGCCACCATTATAGGGATATGGACAATCAACAGGAGTACTATAGATGAGGTACAGAACAGGGTTCGACAGGATATCAACACGGCAAAACTGATCTATAACAATACTCTTGAGAGGATAGCCTCCCTCGTTCAATTCACTGCTCAGGGCTCGGATTTGTGTGAAACAATGAGGAACCCCGACTCCATGAAAACGGGAAACCTGAGAGCATTGATCAGGCGAGATCAAGAAACCCAGTTGCAGAATGACAACATACTCCTGGATATGCTGACCGTCGTGAACAGCAGAGGGAACGTTCTCTTCAGGGCGGCGAACCCCGGACTGAAGGGAGACAGTCTGCTCTGGGATCCGGTCGTGAGAGCATGTATAGAAAAAAAATCCCCTCACACCTCTACTGAACTCATACCCATTGAGAGTGTACTCAGAGAAAATCCGGAACTTGCAGAACGAACGCGCACGCGAATCATAAAGACACCTCTCTCTTTTGAAACGGAAGAGAAGGAACTCACCCAGGTTATGGTAATGAGAGTAGCCTACCCCATATTTTACAGAGGCAAAAAAAATCTTTGTGGCGCCTTGGTAGGAGGCGTTCTCATGAATAAAGACAATACCATCGTGGACAAGATAAGAAACACCGTGTATCAGGGTGAAAAATATAATGACCGCGATATGGGCGTCGCCACCATTTTTCAGGGAGGGGTAAGAATAGCGACCAACGTGATGACGAAAGAAAACAGGCGTGCGATAGGAACAACGCTTTCCAAAGAAGTCTACGACAGAGTGATCATCGAAGGCAGGGACTGGGTTGGCAGGGCATTTGTAGTTGACGATTGGTACATCACCACATATACCCCTATCCATAACATGAACAACAATCTTGTGGGTATTCTCTACGTGGGTATCCTGGAGGCGAAATACAGAGACATAAAGTGGAAAACCATCTGGATGAATCTGGGGATAATAGGTATCGGTATGATTATCGCCTTCGTCATCTCACTCAAGCTGGGGAACACCATCATTACCAGGATACGCATGCTGAAGGAAGCCGCAGAAGCTATCGCAGCGGGCAATTTAGGTTGCAAGTTATCCCCCGACAAAATATCGGGATTTGATATGCTGGATGAAGCATTCAACTACATGTCAAGCTGTCTGAAAGACCGTGACGAAAAACTGCATAATGCTCACCAGCAACTGGCACGAACAGAGAAACTCACTGCCTTAGGGGAGATGGCAGCAGGAGTAGCCCACGAGATTAATAATCCCATGGGGGGGATTCTTCTCTACAGCAACCTGATACTTGAGGATATACCAGAAGACAGCCCTGTCCGTGAAAACGTTCGAAAAATCATCTATCAGACAAACAGATGCAGGGGCATTGTCCAGAATCTGCTCGATTTTGCCAGAACTCCCACGGGCGACATGCTTCCATTGCAGATAAACAACGTCATTATGACATCTCTCAACCTGGTAAAAGACCAGTCCATGTTCCACGGCATAGAGATAGAAACTCAACTTGAAGAAAACCTCCCCGAAGTGGTCGGTGACAGGTCGAGGTTGGAGGAAGTATTTCTCAATCTTTACATCAATGCCGCCGACGCCATGAAGGGAAAGGGAAAGCTCACCATAAAAACCATGCCCGGTGCCAACCATAGTGTAAAGATATTGATATCTGACACCGGAAAAGGAATCGACAAGGAACATCTCGCCCACATATTCGAACCGTTTTTTACCACGAAAGCGCCGGGCCAGGGAACGGGATTGGGCCTTTCCATCACATATGGGATCATCAGCAAGCACAACGGTGTCATCGATGCGGAAAGCGAGCCTGGAAAGGGAACAACCTTTATCATCTCTCTCCCTTCTTACATGGGGAAATACAGCGAAATTGACGAGGATATTTTCTACAGTTGATTTCATTTGAAACTTCTGAAAGAGTGCTATACCAGATTCAAATTATTTCCGACACGGATCGACTCACGGGTAAAACAGTAAGGAAGAGGTAACTGTGCCAAGAAAAAGCATCAAGATACTCATCGTAGATGACGAGGAATCCATAAGGGATGGATGCCAGCAGGTCCTGGCACGAAAGGGTTATCAGGTTGAGACTACAGGTCATGCACTCCAGGGACTGGAGATGGCCTTGCTGAATGTATACGATGTCATCCTTTTAGATATCCGTATGCCTCAAATGGATGGGCTGGAAATCCTCAAAAAGCTGAAGGGTGAAAACAATATCACTGCGAAGATTATCATCATAACCGGCTACGGAAGCATCCCTCTGGCCGTCGAGGCCATGAGACAGGGCGCTTTCAATTTTCTGTCGAAACCTTATTCTGCCGGTGAACTCAGAGAAGCCGTTGAGGAAGCGCTCGCGCGGGATGAAGAGCAAACCACGGAGAAGGATCTCTCAGTAATTATTGGAATTAGCGATTACATGAAAGACCTCAGGGAATCCATTCAAAGGATAGCACAGACAGACAGCACGATCCTCATCACCGGAGAAAGCGGAACGGGAAAGGAACTCGTTGCCCGGACCATCCACAGGCTCAGTAAAAGGAAGGACAAACCTTTTATTCCTGTTGACTGTTCTTCCCTGGTGGAAAACCTCATGGAGAGCGAGCTTTTCGGTCACGTCAAAGGGGCGTTCACCGGTGCGACAGAATCGAGGGAGGGCCGCTTTCAGATGGCTGACAGGGGAACCCTGTTCCTCGACGAGATCTCCAACATCAGCCTCAACGTACAGGCAAAGCTCCTGAGGGTTATCCAGGAGCAGGATGTACCGAAAGTTGGCAAGTCATCCCCCGAAAAGGTTGATGTCAGACTCATCGCGGCAACAAACAAAGATATTCGCGCAGAAATCGATTCAGGAAAATTCAGGGAAGATCTTTTCTACAGGATTTCGGTCATCCCTCTCAACATAATACCGCTCAGGGAACACAGGTCCGATATTCTCCCGATCGCCCAGCACTACCTGGATATATTCACCGCAAGATACTCAGGCAAAGTACGATGTCTTTCCGAAGATGCAAAGAGATCTCTCATATCTTACAGATGGCCCGGCAATATCAGGGAACTGAAAAATACCATTGAGCGCCTTTGTGTCCTGTGTGACCATGAGGTGGTGAATCTCTCTGATATCCTGTATTACGGGCAAACCGATGGGGCAAAAGCTCCTGTTGTGGATTCATCTTCGGGCAGGATGACTCTCATCGATGTGGAAAAGGAACACATTGAAAAAGCGCTACGCCACTTTCATTTCCGGATCAACAAAACGGCGAAATTCTTAGGGATCGACAGAAAGACTCTACGGATAAAGATGCGCAATTACGGGATTAAGTTAGAACAATAACCCCCCCCAAAAACAGGGGGTTATCTTCCTCACGAAGGGGGAGTTTTACCCCTCGATCCTCAAAGAATATTCCCTCACTTACAATATCATCAAACAAATCAGTAAGTTATAATCTGGCATCATCCTTGCTGAGACAACTTTACAAAAGTAAAAAATGGAGGTGATATGCCATGACAGCAAAGAAAAAGATTCTCTTAATAGACGATGACAAAGATTTCCTTTATGCAACCAAGCTTATTTTAGAGAAGGGCGGATACGAAGTATTTCTCGCAGAGGACGGGAAAAGAGGCGTGGAGATGTGGAAATCGATATCTCCTGATCTTGCCATTATCGACATGATGATGGAAACATGGGGGGAGGGATTTTCGGTATTGAAAAAAATCCGTGCCACCGACACAGGAAAAGACACTCCATTATTCATGCTGAGCGCCGTTGATCTGCAAGGCCCCTATCAGTCGTTCACGCCACCTGAGGATTTCCCGAAGGTGAATATGGTACTGCACAAACCCGTAAAGGCGGAGGATCTCCTCAAGTATGTCAGTCTGGCCCTTGGCGCAAAGTGAAGATGATGGACAGAAAACCCCTCATTTTAATTATTGACGATGAGGAACCTCTACGTGACGGGTGCAGACAGACACTGGAAAAGTCGGGGTATGCCGTCCTCACCGCAGGGGAGGGAGTTGAAGGGATAAAAATCGCGCGGGAGCACAAGCCGGAAGTAGCGTTCATCGATCTCAAGATGCCGGGTATCTCCGGGATGGAGATAATCGAAATTCTCTCCAGAGATATACCCGACATCGTTCTCATCATAATCACCGGCTATGCCACCATCGTTTCCGCAGTGGAAGCCATGCAGAAAGGCTCCTATGACTACCTCCCCAAGCCCTTCAGTCCCGACCAGTTGAGAGCGCTTACCAGGAGAGCCCTCGAACACCGGATCCTCAAGATGGAAACGAAGCGGCTGAGGGAAGAAAAAGAGCGGATGGAGAAGAATTTCATCACTTTTGTAAGTCATGAAATGCGATCACCTCTCGTCGTCATTCAGCAGTATATCGAATCCCTCAAAGTGATCGCGGGGGATCGCTTCGATAAAGAAGCAACGGATATCATCGAGAGGTGCGGCAGGCGCATTGAGAGTCTCGCAGAGATGATCGAACACTGGCTGGATATTAGCCGAATCGAGGAAGGAACATTTACACAAAAGAAAGATCCTCTCAATCTGTGCAACCTGATTGCACGAAGTGCCGAGGAAATGTCCCCTCTCTGTAAAGAGAGGGGAATCACGTTGCAGATAAAAGCGCCGGAAAGTGCACCGATCATAGTCGGGGATGAAGAAAGTCTCACGCGGGTCTTCACGAACATTATAGGAAACGCGATCAAATATACACCGGAGGGCGGGAAAATAACAATAACCGTGGAGAACGACGAGTACTACGTGACTGTCATAATTGCGGATACGGGATCCGGTATTCCCGCGGATAAACTCCCTTTCATCTTCGAGCCATTTTTCAGGGTGAGAGGGAAGGATGAACGGCACAGGGGTTCTGGTCTCGGACTCACGTTCTGTAAAAAAATCATGGATTCTCACGGTGGGGAAATCGGGGCTACATCCAGGGAGGGAGAGGGAACAACTTTCGTACTCAAATTCCCCGCTCAACTATCCTTGATACGGAAAGCCTCCCAATCTCTCTCTCAAAGCTGAGTGGAAGTTTCATTTATTCCGGGGAAATTTTTTGCGTTCAATCTATCACCAGAGATACCGCTCATGCCCGAAAAATATGATGACTCAAAATTTTACCAATTTCACGAAAGAGACTTTCCTGACAGGTGTTTTCTTTGCAGTCGAGATACCGGAACGCTGCTGATCTTTCGACAAATCGCGACTATGCTGCTCGTCCATCTGTGCAGAGATTGCATATACGAAAATATTGCCGACTATCTTCTGGATAACACCCGACCCTGGCTCACCGGGAGAGAAGGAATATAGCGTGCGTCCTGTAATCCTTAACGAAAAAACAGGTACCCGTTGCAAAACCTTCTCATTTTGAGTAAACTTTATTGCAATACAGTTGAGGCTTTAGAAAATTGCGACCAAAATGTGTAAAAACTTTTCATGAGACAGCCTATGCCCATCAAATACGATGACGAAAAATGTTATCAATTCCATACAAAAGATGTCCCGGACAGGTGCTTTGTCTGCAGCGACAACTCAACGAGACTGCTGATCGTCCGGCACATTGAAAGTATGATGTTAGTTCACCTGTGTCCGGATTGCATGGTAAACGACACCTCCGGCTACCTTCTGGATAACACCCGACCCTGGCTTGGCGAAAAAGGAAAAATATAGCCAGACGATTTCTCTTGACACCCTGAATGCAATTAAGGAGTAATAAAGGTTAACGGAACAGGGACTTGTGCGTAAGCCGCTGAATCTCCTTTTCGTCTGTCCAAAGGATTTCCCCCGTTTCAATATTCACGATCTGCAGTGTAATGTTGTAATAGATAATATCCGTTCGCTCTGTTCGTTTACGGATACTCGAAATGGTTCCCCGCAATATTAATTTTGCGCCGACAAGCTTTCCTACCTTAGCCACCGCAGCATTGTCAAACAGGCCCGATTGCTGCAGTTTCAATTGTTCCAGAATATCCGAAACAGCCTGATCATCAACAAATTTCGCCGTTCCGGAATTGATAAGCTTTGTTCTGATTTTTTCCATGATGGTTCTGGTGTTTACATGTTCGTCAGTATCGTTCCTGAGATCTCGTGCCAGCATCCATCGAGGAGCATCTTCAATATATCGCCGGGTCCCGATGAATTTCGCCTTGCCGATAGAATCTGTCATGTATTCTGAAACTTCCTTCAGATCCCTGGCCGACCAGTCCGACCCGGTCACGGTTTCATCATCGGCGATTGAATACTTAATTGAAGGTGCGCATCCGATACAGATAATACTCGCAATAATGAGAAGTAGAAAAGGCTGCCGAAGAATCAAGGGTTTCATACATTCATCTCCTCTATCAATACAAAAGGAAAAGTAACCATTTTATCAATTCCATATCTGGTTCCTGGGAACGACAAGGTTATCTGGCCACGGAAAAATAAGCGACACTGATTTTCCCTTCCTCCATTCTCACTTTATGAACCTGGGAGCCGCCGTTATACTCAACAACGATCGTATGGTCGCCCGGCGTTAGCTCATCTATTCTCACATATTGTATCTGTCTGGGAAGGGTTATCCAGCTGCGTAAATCCGCCTGCTCTGCCGCAATCCATTGTTTACTGGCTTCGCTTATAATCGTTTTCGCAAACAAACTGGCAAAAGGAATATTCTCCAACGCTTTCTCAGCCGCCATCTGAGCGGCTATCTGAGCAGCGACCTTGGAAGTCATCCGGGCCACCAGCTTTGAGATCATTGTTGATTTGTTTCTCTCATACTGCTCGAAAATGGTCTTTTCAATATCATACAGCGTGTGTGTCCTCCCCATCGGCCTGTCGTAGATCTTAATCGTACAATCCGCAACACTGGATTCCATGGAATTGTATCCGGCATAGGCAAAGCCGAGGGTTACGGTTGCCATGCCTGCCGGTACAGAAGTCGGTCCCCATTTCTCCTCATATTTCTGGGGGGCCATCCCCACATCAACAAAGATGATCAGATCTGTCGTTTTCTCTTTCTTTTTTTCCAGGCGATCGATTTCATCGTCGCGTTTCATCTTGCGATACTCTATTCTGGCATCGTCATACTTCCCTTCCATTTCATACACGACCGCACTCAAGAACCTGGCAAAAGGATTTTCCAGATAGGCCCGCTCCGGTTTCTCTTCGATATACTGATGAATCTTGTTGATGGTCTTGTTCCTTTCCACTCTTGCCCCGTCAAAATCCCCCTTACCCAGGTATGCAAGGACGAGATAGGCAGGAATCATCAACTTTTCGTGGATCTCAGGTTCGTATTCCTGAACCGTATCGTCCGTGACTAATGACCCCAATCCCTCGGTGATACTGATTGTCCCTTCAATGGTGAGAAACCGCTTTTCCGCCTCCTGGAGGTCGGCAATACACTGATCATACTTTCTGGCTGTGAGTGCGATCTTCCCTCGCTCCAGAAGTTTCAGATATTTGTCCTGTTTCGGACCATCCTTCACAAGAGATTTCTGGTAATTTTTATCGGTATAGTCCAGGGCAGATTCAAATGCGCCACTGATCAGACTGGAAACGACCGGTGCATATTCCTTCGTGTATCCGCTTGGCGGAATGTTTCTCCGGACTCTTTCCGGCTGTACCTTCTTCTCCGGGATGCTCGCAACCGCTGGAGGCTGTTCGGAAACTGGCTTGCCGTCGGGAATGGAAGCTACCTCTTTCTTCTCCGGCGATGAGGGAATTTTCTGAGATCCCGATGGTTCACTCTTTAATTCAGCGGGCAGACGCGATCTTTTTACCGCGTCAAAGACATCGGACGTCACCAGCTTACACTCATTTATAGCCGACACGCCTTGTTCCTCACCGACCTCATATAACTGAGACCGAGGTTGCCATACCCCCATTTTAATCTCCTGTCGAACAAAATGGGATTTGCCGGGCTTGGTGACAACACGCAAGGAAGATTCATTTTCCGCGAATGATTTAATCACGTGCTCACCGGGTGGTACATCCCATTTGAAAAACGAAAAAGGGATAGTTTTGCCCGCGACTTGTCCGTCAATAGTAACAGGCATCGAGAAAGCCGCACCAAAGAACTCATTACGATACAGGTAAATCAAAGACCTGTCCGGATCGGCGACAAACCTTTTTGCCAGAGCATCATCCTCCATTGATGCTACGGGAACAGTAGCGCATCCGGTAAAGATTATCAGAAGAGCACTGATAAGAACAATGTGTATTCTCTTCATCTTTCTCAACCTTCCTGATTTTCTGAAGAGAGTTTTTTCGGCAGTCTGATCAGGAGGGCACAGTGGCGTATGAGCACGATGGTTGCGATAAAACAGAAGAAAAAACCGACGCCGAAGATGACACCTTCTTTTCCTTCCGTATGGAGGATTCGTTGAGGCAGTTTGACGATTTCCACCGTTGTTTCCATGATGAGCCCGACCAGCAGCAGGGATAAACCATGGTGGTGGCAGGAACGATCGATGAACTCCTGCTGCACTGAGAGAAAAGACGGGTAAAGGTCAAACATCTTCATCATGGTTTCACGTTCTTCCAAGGCGACCCCGTATGCAACAAAGATAATCCCGATGCCGTCCAGCATCGCTTCGATTTCATTAAAGTCATTTGTCAGGTTGGTGAGAAGTTTCGACGCATCGAAAACGGCTGCAAGGGCGATCAGCAGGATGAGCAGATTGACCATCACAATAAAAATTCTGTCTGTGATCGCGCAGCCAAATTTTCGAATCAGTGTTTTCACGGGAGATCAATATTGTTTGGATGCCAGGGGTTCGCGCCCCTCTACCACCATACAAGTCATCGTTCTTTATTTATTACTGGTACGGGGTGCTTCTCTCGCGGTCTTATTTACAGTTATTGTCATCCTTTTTTCATGAAATACCAACTCAATATGCATGTCAAGCGAAATGAATGAGAAAATTCTCTAAAAATCCTAAGAAATTCTGGGAAAGGTCTATTCTTTGTTTCGTGGGAGAGATGTGCGCCGTTCTCTACGGTAACGCGACATAAATCTTAAAATATGCTAAGATGATATACAATCCAAGAATGGATAGCCCCAGCCACCAGGGATTTGTGGCAAACCGTCCCTTGATGGGAAGTTCGACAATGAAGAAAAACATTGCAGTTCTGGTTTTTCTTGGAGTGAGCTTGGTTCTTGCCGGTTGCGGTACCGACCGACATTCGGAGTACACACAGATATTCCAGGCCATCAAAACCACAGAAGAGGGACAGAATCTTCGTCTGTTACGCATCGCCAGCGAGAAGTCCTATTGCTACGGGTACTATGAGTACGAATACTACGGGTACGAGGAAAAGGAGAAGGAGGTTCGCGCGAGACTGGCGTCGGAAATCAACGGGGGCCGACACAACGTCGTTGCCGTGAAGACCTCATACTCCTCCGGGTATCTCTTGGCTGGTGAGATTACCTTCGACGCCGGCGGTGCGGGCGAGGGGAATAACCTCCGCGTACTGTTCGTGTACAGCGATAAGTTTTACTGGCATGAGAAGATGAAGGATATAGAATCCCGACTGAACGAGATCATGAGCAGTGGCAGGTACGCCGTCGTGAAGATCCAAAAAGTGTACACGGGCGGTTTCTTGCTTGCCGCGGAAGTTTACTACCAATCGAAGCAGTTCCTATCCCGGACCCGGTAGCCGCCTCCACAACATGCGCATGATTCGTGAGTGCGGTACCGCCACATTTCCTGAATTTCACGTCTGGGTAAAGTTGACCCATGCGTCCGGATTTCCGTCATCCATACCAAATAGTAAGGACACACTCTCAACGACAAACGATTGCAATCTTCTCCCTTCGCGAAAAGAAAGTATCAGACTGTCAGTAACACCGGGAAGGACAATAGTACCAGGAAGGGGGGAATATAGGTATGAACGGACTGGGTTTACTCCAGAGATAGATTTCCTTTGACAGGATAACAGGATAGGTATACTGAACCTCTCCCAGGGGAATTAATTCTTTTCCCACGATTTTACCTACCACAGTGATTTCTCTCCCCTTCTCATAAATTGCCGGATCAAGAAATCCGGGATAGCGAACCAGAAAACGACCACCAGAGATATCGAGATCATGAGGTCTCTTCCCCATGTCCAGCTCTGTCTGTATAACCTTGATGAGCGCCTCGTCTTTCTTGCTCATCGTCTCAATAATCACACCACCCCACAGAACTGTTTTATTTAAATAGAGCTCCGGTGCTTTCTGTATTTCCCTAAATGGTTTTATCTCATCCACCTGCCGCATGACCTCTTTAGAAAAAGGGCTGCAGGAAATAGTGAGTACGATAATTGATACAAGAAATGAAAAATACGTTTTCATCTTTTCACTGATGACACCTCCCTCTCGATTTCGGAACAACCCTACTACATTATATTTTATATGAGAGTCCCGCCCTTTTCAATACCTCAAGCGGAACCGATTTCTTCTACAGTCCAAGAAGAAATGAATCTCAGCTGACGCGCAGTATCTTGATCATTTCGTTAACATCTGTCGTCGGCTTTTGACAGGTAAAATCAGTACAGACATAGGCAGTTGCTTTGCCCTGAAGAGGTTTGAGATCCTTCACAAACGGGGCGACTTCTTCTATATCAGAGAGATTTTCCTGAGCAGGCCGGAGGAGGAATACCGTGTTCGGCAGATAATACTTCCCGAGTGTTCTCAACATTTCTCCCGTATCCTCCGCTCCCGATTTGCCGGCAATAACAATCTCATGTGATGGGTTTGTCATAAAACCCAGTCCGGACATGAAGTGAGCATGACCCGCAGGCATCCGTTCAAGGGCTCCGGAAAAAGTGTGGATGATAGACAATGCCCTGGTCTCTAAGCTGGAATCTCCCGTAAGTCTCGCAAGGCGTACCAGATTCAATATTGCGACAGAATTCCCTGAAGGAACTGCACCGTCATAGCTTTCTTTTTGACGAATAATAAGAGCCTCTCCGTCATCGGGTGTGAAAAAGTAACCGCCACCTTCCCTGTCCCAGAAATGTTGCGTCATCATCTCCTGAAGTTTCAAAGCCTCCCGGAGAAATGTCACATCAAAAGACGCCTCATAGCACTCAATCAACCCCCATATCATGAAGGCATAGTCGTCTAAATGAGCCGTGATACCGCTTGATCCCTCTCTGTGCCGGTGAAGCAACTTCCCCTCCGGTGTGCGCATGCTGCGGAGAATGAAATTGGCGGCATTCCGGGCGGCCTTGAGATACGCCCCGTCTCCAAAGGCCCATGACGCCTTCGCGAGGGCCGCAATCATGAGGCCGTTCCAGTCAGCCAATATCTTATTGTCCTTTGCGGGACGAACCCGACTCTCACGGGCGGAAAACAGCCTCAGCCGTACTGCCGCCAGTCGTTGACGAAGCGATCCTTCCGAAATTCCCAGTCTTGGACCGAGTTCGGCTGGAGGCTCTCCCATGTGAAGGATGTTGCGATTCGTATTTTCCCCGGTCATAGGATCGACAAAATTTCCACCTTCCTCAACCCGAAACACCGCTGCTGCCAATGTAACTTCCTTTTCTCCCAGAACCTCCCGAATCTCATCGAGTGACCAGAGATAATATTTTCCCTCCTCTCCCTCACTGTCTGCGTCTTCGGCAGAGAAGAACCCTCCCGAAGTGGATTTCATATCACGCAGCACATAGGTAAAAATCTCACAGGCCGTTGTCCTGAAAAACTCTTCTTTCGTGGCCTGGTACGCCTCTGTATACGCCATAGCCAGCAATGCCTGATCGTAGAGCATCTTTTCAAAATGGGGGAGCAACCACTTCTCATCGGTGCTGTATCGATGAAAGCCGTATCCAAGATGGTCGTAAATGCCGCCGCAACGCATAGCCTTCAGTGTACGTATCACCATCTCCAGTGCCTTTTCCTCACCGTTCCATTTCCAGTATCGCAGGAGAAAGAGCAGCTGATGGGGCATCGGGAACCTGGGAGGGGGGCCGAAGCCGCCATATTCTTCATCAAAAAGGCCTCTCAATTCCTCATATGCATCATCAAGAATATCCTTCGCGATCTCCCCGGCCTGCTTTTCCTCACCCGTTCGCCGTAAAAGAGCAACAATCTCGCCCGCCGATCTCTTCACCTCATCACTACGCTTTATCCACATTTCTTTGATCCTGGGAATCAATTCCAGCATTCCCATTCGTCCCGGCCGGCTCTCCCGGGGAATGTACGTTGCTGCGAAAAAGGGCTGCCCCTCAGGCGTCATGACAACGGTAAGAGGCCATCCCCCGGAACGCGTCATCATCTGGCAGGCGCTCATGTAAATCTTATCGATATCCGGCCGCTCCTCCCGATCAACCTTGATGCAGACAAATGCATCATTAAGGAGCCGGGCTACTCCGTTATCCTCAAAGGACTCATGGGCCATCACGTGGCACCAGTGGCAGGTTGAATATCCGATGGAGAGAAATACCGGTCTGTCCTCTCTACGTGCTTTCTCAAAAGCCTCATCACACCACGGATACCAGTCAACCGGATTGTAAGCGTGCTGTATCAGATACGGGCTTTTTTCATGAATCAGGCGATTCGCATTCCCCGCAGCAACCCTCTGCTTTCCACTCATATGTGAGTCTCTCCTAAATAGACCCCGCTAACATTTTCAGACCACCAATTACGTCGGATCCCATATGAAAACGGATAACCTGCCGTCCCGCATTGATGAGGGCCTGTCTGTCGCCGGAAGCCTGGGCGGATTTAAGAACACCGAACGTTACCGACGAATCGGGGAGCCCAATCTCATCGGGAATTGGTGTATCTACCGGATCGCCGGCGGTGATCTGGATAAAGAGTCCTCTCCCCGCATCTCCTTTAAAGAGCTGTCCCGTGGAATGCAGAAAGCGGGGGCCGTATCCCACTGATGTGGCGAGGTGGAACCGATCCCGCAGCCTGGTGCGGAAATCATGGAGTGCCGCGTCCGTCCCGGCAGTCGGCTGCACGTACGCGTGTAACGCGAGGTAAGCGCCCGGTTTTTTCTGCGTGATGAAAGCAATCAACGCTTCCGAAGGAGTCCCGGCTTGAACATTTCCATATACGGTAATACCATTACCGGACAGAGAAGGTTTTTCCGCAGGAATCTCACCTTTTTCCATGTACATGGTTATCATTTTCCGGGCCAGTACCTTGGCTGCCTCAACGTCCGGCTGGTCGAAAGGATTAATACCCAGCAGGTGCCCGGCAACGGCTGTCGCCACTTCCCAGAGAAAACACTGCCCCCCCAGATCGTAATGATCCTTGATTTGAATCTTCACGACAGGATGAGCAGCCTTTTCTACGGCTGAGATTTTTTCGTGATACGTGTTGTCTCCCTCAAGGTACAAATACACGAAGAGCCGGTCATCCCCGTATACATGAGGACTCCCCAGAGGTTCCCCAACGATCGGCAGAATTCCTTTACCCTCTTTGCCGGTGCTCTCTGCGATGAGTTGTTCCAGCCAGTCACCGAAACTGGAGAGTTGAGGTGAAAATGCAAATGTGAGCTTGTCTCTCCCGGCCTTCGCCAGCACCCCCAGTACCGCCCCTAAGAACGAACCGCTTAAGAAATCATCAGTGGTATCGATTGTAGACTCCCTTTCGGATACCGATATCGTCCGGTCGAGAAAGGCCGCGAGGTCAATCCCGACGAGAGCGGCAGGAACCAGACCAAAGTACGAAAGAGCCGAATACCGGCCGCCGATATCAGGATCATTGAGGAATATCTTGCGATAGCGGCACATCTCCGCCAGATCCGCCAGTTTGCTGCCCGGGTCCGTAATCGCAATAAAGTGTCTCCCCGCTTTTTCAATACCCAGATCTTTCACCACAGCGTTATAGAAGTATTTCATGAAGGAAAAAGTTTCCACCGTACCTCCCGATTTGGTCGAGACGATGAAGAGCGTTTTGTTGACATCTAACCGCTCGGCATGAGCAATCACCGAACCGGGATCGGTGCTGTCAAGTACTTCCAAATCCATATAGCCCTGCGTTACGCCAAAGATTTTGCGAAAGACTTCAGGGGCCAGAGACGATCCTCCCATACCCAGCAAAAGCGCGTGAGAATAACCCTCTGCACGCACCGTCTCCACCAGGGAAGCTATGTCTCCCAGTTTCCCCCGCATGTCTCTCGGGCTGAAGAGCCACCCTAAACGATTGCTGATTTCGGTGGGCTCCTGTTTCCACACGGTGTGATCCTTCGCCCAGATACGTGCCATGATCCTGTCGCGTTTCATATCCGCCACGACCGAATCAACCAGATCACTGTAGAAACCCAGATGAGCAGATCCTGTCATTACCGACATTTTTTAACCTCCCTAAAAGAAAAAGAGCTTTCCCCGCACATTGATATTCTCCATTTCGGGGGAAAATGCTGTGTTATTTCAGTTCACCAATGATCTGGCAATGCGAAGTATTTGCTCCACAGTAATGCCAAACTTTTCGTAGAGCACCTTTGACGGTGCGCTGGCTCCGAAAGTCTCCATCCCCACAACCGCGCCATCAAGCCCTACATAATGTTCCCAGCCAAGTTTCATGCCTGCTTCCACCGCAACCCTTACCCTCACGTCAGGCGGAAGCACATACTTACGGTACTCTTCCGGCTGGCCATCAAAAATTTCCCAGCTGGGAAGAGAAACGACCCTCACGCGGAACCCCTCGGTTGTAAGTTTTTTCCCGGCATCAAGTGTCATCATCACTTCTGAACCCGTACCGATCAGCACGATATCAGGCTTACCGGAAGAAGATTCCCACAATACATAACCTCCCCTGCGAAGACCGCTCGCCGGTGAAAGCTCAGCCCGCGGAAGTACCGGAATATTCTGTCGGGTCAGAATGAGGGCCGTAGGTCCATTTTGATTCAGAAGCGCTGCCCGCCATGCCTCCACCGTTTCTCCTGCATCAGAGGGGCGGATAACCGTCAAATCGGGAACGGCGCGAAGATTCATAACCTGCTCAATAGGTTGATGCGTCGGCCCATCTTCTCCAAGAGCGATACTGTCATGGGTGAAGACATATATAATCCTGAGCTTCATGAGCGCCGAAAGGCGTACGGGCGGCCGCATATAATCCACGAAAGTAAGAAATGTCCCCGTAAACGGAATGAATCCGCCGTGGAGGGCCATACCGACCGATATGGCACCCATGGCGTGTTCCCTCACGCCGAAGTGAACGTTTCTGCCCCCATACCCCCACTCACCACCAACCGTACCCTGAATAGTATCGAAGGGTTTCACGGGCTTCTGGAAATCACCATACCCCTTGAGCCAGGTGAAGGATGAAGGATTGAGGTCCGCAGATCCTCCCATGAGTTCCGGCAGTACAGGAGCCAGGATCTGCATTATCGTCTCCGATACCTTGCGGGTTGCCACATCTTTCGACCCATCAGGATATACGGGAAGCTGGGCGTCCCAGTTTTCCGGAAGTTCACCTTTCATCCTCCGCGCAAATTCAGCGGCAGATTCCGGAAACTCTTCACGGTAACGTTCGTACACCTTCTCCCATTCAGCCTCCCACTCACAACCGCGTGCTATGGATTCACGGAAAAAGATAAGTACCTCTTCGGGAACGTAAAAAGCAGGCCCGGTTGGCCATCCAAGCGCAATCTTCGCCGCTTTTAACTCCTCCTCACCCAGGGGTGAGCCATGCGCTTCGAATGTTCCCCCTTTAAGGGGTGCACCATAACCGATAGTGGTACGGACAAAAATAATGGAGGGACGGACTGTTTCTGATCTTGCCTCCTTAAGGGCTCGATCAATCGAATCGACATCATTGCCATCATTCACATGCAGAATGTGCCATCCGTACGCCGCGAATCTCCTGCCCGCTTCCTCCGTGAACGTTAGAAGTGTCGATCCGGCCAGGGAAATCCGGTTATCATCATAGAGAACGATAAGTTTTCCGAGGCCAAGATGACCTGCCAGTGAACATGCTTCAGAACTCACTCCCTCCATCAGATCACCATCGCTGGCCAGTACATACGTGATGTGGTCGATGATCCCGCAGCCCGGGCGGTTATAACGGGAAGAAAGATGGGCTTCCGCGATTGCCATACCCACGGCGTTGCCGATCCCCTGACCGAGCGGTCCCGTGGTCACCTCAACGCCGCACTCACAGTCTCGTTCCGGGTGACCGGGTGTCTTGCTCCCCCATTGACGGAAAGATTCCAGATCGGACAGAGAAAGGTCATAACCGGTAAGATGAAGCATTGCGTACAGAAGCATCGAGGCATGTCCGGCGGAGAGGACAACGCGATCACGATTGACCCAGCGGGGATTCGATGGGTTATGTTTAAGATGACGCATCCATAAAGTATATGCCATTGCCGCAGCACCCATGGGCATACCAGGGTGACCCGACCTGGCCTTTTCCACCGCGTCAGCAGCCAGAAAGCGTATTGCATTTATGCACCTGTCCTCACACAATTTCTGGTCCGTCATTTCATGTCTCCAAACATCAAGATTCTCTTAAAATTTCCTCTCGGTTTGCAGTTTATATACCAACCCCAACGGGAAGACAAGCAGATTAGAATCAACCTTGCGTGTCTGGATATTTTTTAGTCAACAGGATAGTAATATCGGATATTTATTATCCGTATAATTTCCCGGAAGCGGGAAAATACAAGTCAAAATATACGGATATTTTTAAATACTGAAATGATTTAAATATGTTACATGCATCATATCCTGCCTGGCACAGTGTTTGCTCAAAACCTTTGCACAAAAAGAGGTAAAATACTGGAATAAAATAATTACCATATTTGTGATACATAAGAATTTTATTACCTTTTCCGTCACATTAGTGATAATGTACCGCACATTTAAAACACATATCCCAGGGAGCGTCCGGAAAGGATACGTAGCATATATGCAAAAGAGTTATCTCCTATTGATTACCGCACTGTTGATCATTCCTTGTCACGCGGGAGCGGAAGATCTCATAAGAAAAGGGGACTCCCTCGACCTCACACAATGCATCGAGATAGCGCTCAAGAAACAGCCGAGCATCGTTGCGGCGACGAACATCCTCAAGGTCAACGAGAGCAAAGTGGGACAAGCAAAAGCAAATTATTATCCACAGCTCAACTGGTCATCCAATTACAGCAGAATTTCTCCCGCCCAGACCACTCTCCTCAGGAAAAACGATGCGTACGATGATTACCAGAGCAATCTGACATTGAGCCAGAATATCTATGATTTCGAAAAGACGTCAACGCAGGTTAAAATTCAACGCCTGAATCTGGATTCGTCCCGCTCCGACTTCGAAAATGTTTCGATTCTGATTGTATTCGGCGTCAAGCAGGCGTACTTTAGTGCGTTGCAGGCCAAAAGAAATCGGGATGTCGCCGAGGAGACGGTTCAGCAATTTAAACAGCACCTTGACCGGGCGAAAGGGTTTTTCGAGGTGGGGGTAAAACCGAAATTTGACGTGACAAAGGCAGAAGTAGACTTAAGCAACGCCAAGCTGAACCTCATCAAAATGGAAAATGCTCTCCGGATCGCACGAGTAAACCTGAACAATGCCATAGGTGTTCCGGAGGCACCGGAGTTCACTATTGTCGATGACTTTATATTTAGAAAATATGAAATCTCCCTGGAAGATGCCGTTAAACGCGCCTACGCCGGCCGGCCCGATCTCCTTTCTCTCTCAACAAAAAAGGAAGCGGCGGAACGGACCATTGATCTGCAAAAAAAGGGTTACTTCCCGACACTGTCAGGTAACGCCAGCTACGGTTTCAGCGGGGAGGATTTTCCCCTTGAAAAAGGATGGAACATCGGGGCGACGTTAACATTCCCCCTCTTCAGCGGGCTCTTAACAAAATACCAGGTGGAAGAGGCGAGGGCAAATCTGGACGTCCTTAAGGCAAATGAAGAGTCTCTCAAGCAGACAATCCATCTCGATGTCCAGCAGGCGCACCTGAACTTGCGGGAAGCAAGCGACCGTATTTCCACCACTGAACTCACAGTCAGACAGGCTAATGAAAATCTTGAGCTTGCCAACGGGAGATATGCGGCCGGAGTAGGAAATCCAATAGAGGTCACGGATGCCTTGGTTGCATTAAGTAATGCCAAAACAGCCTATATAGCGGCTCTCTATGACTATAAGATCGCCCAGGCAAGTATGGAAAAGGCCATGGGTACGAAGTAAGGTATGCAATGAAACTGAACGTGAACAAAAAAATCATCATTGGTATCACCTGTGCGGTGTTACTCTTTGCTGCAGGTGCATTTTTGTTCATCGGAAACCGGAACAACACTCCGAAATACAAAGTAGAAAAGGTGGCGAAAGGGGATATCAGAGCCACGGTCACCGCGACAGGGACGATGAATGCTGTGGTTACGGTCCTGGTGGGAACGCAAGTTTCGGGAACCATCAAGAGTCTGTACGTTGACTTTAATTCTCCCGTAAAAAAGGGACAAATCCTCGCCCAGATAGACCCGGCAACATTTCACGCCCAGGTCGAACAGGCACGGGCAAATCTTCTCCTGGCGAAGGCGAACGTGGAAAAATCAGAGGCGGCCCTCGTCGATGCCGGGAGAACCATGGAAAGAAACAGAGTTCTCTTTGCGAGGAACTTAATTGCCAGAAGCGACTTAGACACGTCGGAAACAAATAATCAATCGGCCAAAGCGCAACTGTCAGCCTCGAAGGCCCAGGTTGAACAGGCCAGGGCGGCCCTTGATTTTGCAGAGACCAACCTGAAATACACAAAAATCATCTCACCTGTGGACGGAACGGTCATTTCAAGAAATGTCGATGTCGGCCAGACGGTAGCCGCAAGTTTCCAGACACCTACCCTCTTCAATATTGCCCAGGATCTGACGAAAATGCAAATCGATACCAATGTTGACGAGGCGGATATCGGGAAAATCAAGGTCGATCAACCGGTGGAGTTTTCCGTTGATGCATACCCCGATACAACTTTTAGAGGGAAGGTGGCTGAGGTTAGAAATGCCCCTACAACAATTCAGAATGTGGTAACATACGACGTGGTGGTAAAGGTGGACAATCCTGATCTCAAACTGAAACCGGGGATGACGGCTAACGTATCGATCATCCTGGCAGACAAAAAGGAAGTTCTCCGGATACCGAATGCGGCTCTGAGATACAGACCAGCCGAAAGAGGGAAAGAAGGACAGCCCCAGAAGGGTCCCGGTGTATGGGTACTGGAAAACAGGAGACCGGAACGTGTAAGCGTAACAATCGGTATCACGGACGGAAATTATACAGAAATCCTTTCCGGCGATTTGAAAGAGGGAAATGAGGTAATCGTTGAGGAAACGGGCAGCGGAAAGAAAAGCAGCACGCCGCCCATCGGACCTGGCTTCATAAGGTAAAAAGCATGGCACTGATTGAAACAAAGGATATATCTAAAATCTACGAACTGGGCGAGAGTGCCGTTCACGCCTTAGACGGAGTGTCTGTAAAGATTGAACAGGGTGATTTTGTTGCCATAATGGGCCCATCCGGTTCAGGAAAATCAACGTTCATGAATGTCATAGGCTGTCTTGATACGCCGACAAGCGGTCGATACCTGCTAGATGGGATCGATGTCGGGAGACTGAATCGCGACGACCTGGCGTCCATAAGAAACGAGAAAATCGGCTTTGTGTTTCAGATGTTCAACTTGCTTCCCAGGACATCAGCCCTTGAAAACGTTGAGCTTCCCATGCTGTACAACAATACACCTTACAGCGAGAGGAAAAGACGCGCCCTGGCATCCCTGAAAACCCTGGGACTGGAAGGAAGGGAACACCACCACCCGAGCCAGCTCTCCGGCGGACAGCAGCAACGGGTAGCCATGGCAAGGGCTCTGGTAAATAACGCACCCCTTATCCTTGCCGACGAACCGACAGGAAACCTGGACACGAAGACAAGCATCGAAATCATGGAACTTCTGGTCAGGCTCAATCAGGAATCACATATCACGATCGTCCTGGTCACCCATGAACCGGACATTGCCGCTTACAGCGGGAGAATCATCCGCTTCTTAGACGGCCGTGTGATCAGCGACGAGAGAAAAGAACACAATGAAGAAAAAATCGCTCTCTCAGGGTGAAAGGCATGATCAACATTCCGTCGACATTGAAAATCTCACTCCGTGCCCTCAGGGTCAACAAGATGCGTTCAGCACTCACCATGCTGGGAATTATCATCGGTGTGGGTGCCGTCATTGCCATGTTAGCCGTTGGTACGGGTGCGAGCGAGAGAATATCACAACAGATTGCCAGCATTGGAAGCAACCTTATAATCATCCTTCCGGGTAGTACCACATCGGGCGGTGTGAGAATGGGCTTCGGCGCCCAACCCACTCTTACCAAGGAGGACGCCGACGCCATCCTGAAGGAATGCCCTGCGGTGCAGGATGTAGCACCCATTCTGAATGGCGTTGCCCAGATCGTTTACAGTAACCAAAACTGGTCGACCGGGGTTTTCGGGACAACCCCGAGCATACTGAACATCAGGGATTGGCAATTAGCAGCCGGGAGACCCTTTACGGAGCAGGATGTAAGGAGTGCCACAAAGGTCTGTCTTCTAGGACAGACGGTTGTCGAGAACCTCTTCGGAAGTATAGACCCGTTGGGCCAGGTAGTGAGAATAAAGAAGGTACCCTTTTCCGTGATTGGCGTCCTAGAGAGAAAGGGCCAATCCCCCCAGGGACAGGATCAGGACGACACTATTTACATTCCCGTTACCACCGCACAGAAAAAAATATTCGGGACGGCTTTCCCGGGCATGGTAAGAACCATCATGGTAAAGGCAAAAAACACGGAGGATCTTGATGCGGCGGAGAAACAAATTACCGAACTGCTCCGGCAGAGGCACCGTATCGGTCCGAAGAAGGATAACGACTTTACGGTGCGTAACCTGACCCAGATCATGCAGGTAGCAGAGCAGTCAACAAAAGTGATGACCCTTCTGCTGGGGGCCATTGCCTCGGTCTCGCTTCTGGTCGGCGGCATCGGAATCATGAACATTATGCTGGTCTCGGTAACGGAACGGACGAGAGAGATCGGAATCCGGATGGCCGTCGGTGCCAAAACCTGGGATATCAGACTGCAATTCATCATTGAGGCGCTTACCCTGTCGTTGATCGGAGGGATTGCCGGGATTGTCGCCGGGATTTCCGGATCGAAGATAATCTCGGCCGTTGCCGGATGGTCCACCATCGTTTCCATTCTCTCCATATTCCTCGCATTCGGATTTTCCGGACTCGTAGGAATATTCTTCGGATTCTACCCCGCTTATAAAGCCTCTCTCCTCAATCCCATAGACGCTCTGAGGTATGAGTGAATCAGAAATACCCTTAGCGCTTGACACACACGTGATCTTACCCTATTCTCCTCACAATTCCGATGCAATCGCATACTCAATCAAGGAGGTATCATGGGAAGGCATAAAAAAATCGAACGGATGAAAGAGATTGACCGTAAACGGCGCAGAAGAAAAAAAAGTCTGAAATTGAGGGCGAAGCAGCTCGTGCAACAATCAAAACCCGTAAGGAAATCAAAGTAACAATATGAAGCGGTTATTCCGTAAAAAAATAGGACTCGCCCTCGGAGGAGGGGGAGCCCGGGGGCTCAGTCACATCGGGGTCTTGAAGATCTTTGAGAAGGAAAGGATCCCTATCGACATCATCGCAGGAACCAGTATCGGAGCCCTAGTCGGTGGGGCCTATGCCTGTGGCTTCTCTCCGGATAAGCTGGGAATAAAAGTTGAGGAATTTATTAACAGTGAGGAATTCCAGTCATCGGCCGTCAAGTCCATGGCAAAGGCATTTGGTCGGGAAGGGGAAACCCTTACAGAGAAAGTTCAGAGCTTTCTGAAAAATCAGTACTATCTTATACAGATGTTGTTCCGACCCGGTATCCTCTCTGCCGATCATCTCCAGTCCATGATAAACTATTTTATTCCGGATATTCAGATTCAGGACTGCCGTATCCCCTTTCGGGCCATTGCTACCGATCTGATGACCGGTGATCAAATTGTTTTCTCCAATGGATCGCTCCGGCAGGCCGTGATGGCAAGCAGCGCCGTTCCCGGTGCTATAGAACCAATGTGGTACGGAGAGAAACTCCTCTCCGACGGTGGTATTGTAAGCCTCATCCCCGTGAACGTCGTGAGAAAAGAAGGAGCCGATATTGTAATCGCCGTAGCAGTCGACAGGAGCTTACGTACCGATGAAGAATTCAAGACAGCCAAAGACATTTACTACAGAGCGTGTGAGATTACTTCGGACAAACTGGAAAAGTATGAGCTGGCAGAGGCCGATGTTGTCATTCGACCAGATGTAATGAACCTGCACTGGACCAGTTTTTCCCGGGCCATAGATCTTGTGAAGGAGGGAGAAAAAGCCGCCCGGGAAAGTCTGCCAATCATTCAAGAAAAAAGGTCTTTTATTTCCTCAATGATAAATATGCTCAATATATTCAAATCCACTCAGAAAAACCTATAATACGAATGGAAGAAATCACTTTTTGTTGCTCTCATTTATGGAAATACAGTCATGTCTCCAGAGACATGCGAGTTCCCCGCAATATTCAACACGTGTGGTACCGAAACATTCGATATTATTCTCCGCCCGCTGAATCGCCAGGATCATGTCCTGCTTCTTCATCTGAAACGTATTAATTCCCATATTCTTTGCCATCTTTTGGATCTCATTGTATTTCATGACAATCAACCTCCTTGATAATGTTCTCCCATCCACTCCCATTCTTGCATGGCTTCTAAGATCGGTTACCCTACTGTACGGATACTACGATAATATGAAAAACCGAGGACCACGTCAATGGTTTGCAGACCGCATTCTCTCCCAGACGCGCCGTCAAATCCTTGGCCTCATTCCGATAGTCCGGGGCATAAAAAACTGTATTGGTCGTAAAATTTTTCCTTGGAGCCATATCGACACTCGCAATCCTGTAGCCCATTCCGGTGAGCTTTTTGGCCATGACCCTTGCGGACGACATTTTCCCGGTGCCACTGAGAACCTTCACCTTGAGGTTTTTGATATCAATGCCCCTCTCTTGCATTGGAACCGCCGTTTCTTTGCCGGCCACTTCCCCTTTTTTTATGGCATCAACCTGTGATGCTCCTTCCTTAACCTCCGGTTTTTCTATGGCAACTTCCTTTTCCTTAACGGCTGCGACCTGACCGGTGACTGCGGTCTCCTGTGCCTCCCCCTTCGCCGGTTCCTTGGGCTTCACTTCTGCTATCCGCTCAACTTCCGACTTCATCTTTTCCACCTCTTTATTCAGATCCGCCACCTGTCTGTTGAGCTGATTTATCTCCTCACTCTTGCTGCCGAGAGTCTGTTTATATGATTCATTTTCTTGCTTCAGTTTTTTCATTTCATTCCACATCTGATCCTTGGACATTTCGAATTTCTTTATTTCCTCGCTTGAACTATCGTCAAAATACCTCAGCATGGTACACCCGGAAACCACGAAACAAAGGAGCAGCGCACCTGTGAAATAAACTTTCGTATTCATTTCATGCCTCCGCATCTCTCATTTATTTACTATACTACGAGTGAATGCAATTGAAACCATACCACGCCGCGCCCATAAGGGCAACATCTGGATTGAGAATAACATAAACGGGAATTTGTGCAATCAGATTCGACATGCGCCCCTTACGCCGGAATGATCTCATAAAACGATCATTTTCCAGAAATCTAACTATGCGGCGGGGAATTCCTCCACCAATGTAAACTCCATTTGCGGCTAACACCCTGAGCGCCATATTGCCCGCCTCCGCACCCAGAACGGAAACAAATAAATCCAGAGTTTTCACACAGAGGTCGGTTTGATTCCGGCGACCGAGGGCGTTACTCACGATAACAGGTGTAAAATCCTCTTCCCTGGTGATCTTTGCGGACAGCCATGGCGGTTCCTCAAAGTGTTTTCTATCCCTCAGAAACCGGTAAATATTCGGCATGCCTGCACCCGAACAGACCTTCTCATAGCTGACATGATCGAATCGTCCCTGCAGATAACGCAGCAATTCCCTCTCCAGGGGTGTATTGGGAGCGAAATCCGCGTGACCCCCTTCCGACGCATGACTCACGTAACGCTTACCATCCCATGTGAGAAAGGCTTCACCGAGCCCTGTGCCGGGCGCCAATATGGCAATGTTTCCTCCGGGAACCGGCCTTCCTTTATTCAGGGTGTGCAGGTCACTCGCTTCCAGAAGCGGCACCGCGCACGCGAGCGCTTCCAGATCATTCAATAATTTGATGCTCGAAAGCCGTAAATCCCGCTTAAGCCTTTTTTCATCAAGGACCCACGGGAGATTTGTGACCTTCGCAACACCTTGCGTTACCGGCCCCGCCACGCCAACACAGGCATCTCTCACGGTAAGATCAATCCTACCCAAGAATTCCTTTATCATGGCAGTGAAATCAGGATATCGGGCACTGACGAAATTTACTTCAACCAGAGGTGATCGGAATCCCCTCTCACGCGAAAATACTCCGAGACGCGTCTTCGTTCCGCCAATATCGCCAGCAAGTAACATCCGTACTGTCATATAATCACTGAAAGGTATCTGGAAATCTGATTTGCGAAAGATCAAATGAGATGTTTTTTCATAACCACTCTTCGTGAAGCGAAACGGTCACAAAGATAAATGTGTGGGCGCACGGCACGAGTTGTAGAAACATCTTCTCAGAAAAGTTCACTTTGAAGCCAGTCCAGATAATTTTGACTCCCTGCAGTTATCGGCACAGCGATGATCTCCGGCACTTCATAAGGGTGAACAGATATGATGGCCTTTTCGACCGCTCCGTACAAGTCACTCCTGCTCTTCATCACACACTGCCACTCTTCCGCCGTCTCCACATTCCCCTTCCACCAGTAGATGCTGGTGACAGGCCCCAGAATCTGGACACAACCGGCGAGCCTCTTTTCTACAACCGCCCTCGCGATCTTCTCGGCATCTTCCCTCTTTTCTGCCGTGGTTACAACCTGTATATACGATCCCATTTCCTCACCTCTCCACTCACTCCTTGGTCCTGATCAGTGTCCCCGTTTCGTACACTCATAGATCATGATCGCCGCCGCCTGAGGAAGGCTGAGGGATTCTCCTTTACCTGCACCGGGAATGTGCCACTGCTCATGGGCCAAGCGTATCAATGTATCGGGCAGACCATGACTTTCACTCCCCATTAAAAGAGCCGTTCTTTGAGCGCATGCGTGAGGCGTTACTCCTTCCCGGTTATTGCCGCCGACCAAAAAAAAGTGTTCTCTGATCCTCGGCAGCACCTTTTCGAAATCGACGTCCTGTACCACTGAGAGATGAAAAAGGCCCCCCATCGCCGCACGCACAACCTTCGGATTTGTAAAATCAACAGAACCGGCGCTGAGAACTACCGTACCGATCCCGAACCAGTGAACCGTCCGCAGTATCGCTCCGAGATTGTTCGGGTTACTTATCCGGTACAGCAATACCATGTGCCCTGCCCCCTGAATGAGCGCTTCCATAATATCAATATGCCGGGGCATGGCTACCAGGGCAATGATTCCTTCCGATTCCTTATCCTGGGTCAGTGTATTCCAGTCCTTTTTCGAAAGCTCGTAAATGTCCACAGATTTATCAACCGTGGACAAAAACGTATCCCACTGATGTCTTTTTTCCCCCAGGATCATAATTGCCCTTGGTTCCCAGGTGCTGTTTATCAACTCATTTACTACCTTATAACCTTCCGCCAGAAAGAGTCCCTCCCTACGGCGATACTTTACTGTACTGAGTTTTTCCCACAGTCTGAGTTGTGATCTAAGGGGTTTTCTCATCATGATGGTACGTTCGCTCTTCCAGCCTTCTTACAATTTTCGCAGTAACTCCTGCGCGGCGATGTGAATCGGATCCCAGGCCGGACTGAACGGGGGAGCGTATGCGAAGTCGAAATAGCCGATTTCATCGACAGTGATGCCCGACCACAGTGCACAGGAAAGAACATTGATTCTATTTACTGCTCCTGCCGTACCCACCGCCTGAGCACCCAGAAGTTTTCCCGTGGCACGATCAGCCACCAGTTTCACCCCCACTCTCTTTTCCCCGGGCATGGATCTGGCAATGGCATTCCCCCAGATGATATTACTTACGGGATGATACCCACAATTCAGAGCTTCCGCTTCATCGAGACCGGTCGCTGCGGCTTCACAATGAAATACCTTGAACGACTGGGCACCGACCACTCCCGGAAAGATTATGGAACCGCCCCCTACATTGCGGCCCGCCACACGTCCCTGCTTGTTTGCAATATCACCCAAAGGGATATGCGTCCACCTCTTGCTGACTCGATGGTAAACCTCACAGCAATCCCCTACGGCATAGATACCTTCCTTCGATGTGCGCTGAGAAAAATCAACCTGAATTGCCCCTGTTTTCCCTATCTGCAATCCCATGTCTGCGGCAAGCTCCACATTCGGCCGAACACCGATGGCTATCAGAACCATATCGGCTTCCATCCCACCGTCATTCGTAGCGACGTGAAGCCGGTATCCCTTGCCCTTGTCAATCGCAACGATTCCCGTATTGGGGGAAAACGCCACCCCCTGCCGGGTCAGTTCCTCAAGTATTACTTTCGAAAATTCGGGATCCCACCTGACAGCGGGACGGGGCATCAGATCAATCACGTGCGTATCGACACCGCGGGTCTTCAATGCTTCGCTCATCTCCATCCCGATAAAACCTGCCCCCACGATGACGGCTTTTCTGCAAGGTGAATCCTTGATAAAAGCTTTCATCCGCGTTGCATCGTTGAGCGTCTTCAGCGTGAAAACCCCCTCCAAATCAAGACCCGGTATCTTCGGGACGAAAGGGCTCGTCCCCATTCCCAGTGCGAGAATATCGTAGTTAAGCGCTGTCCCGTCGGACAGGCGGACAATCCCCTTGTCCGCGTCAACCTCCTCTGCAATCACGTGCAATCTGACATCCACACCGGTTTCTCTGAACTTTTCCGGTGTTCTTATCACCAATTTCCTCTCTTCCTTGATTACATCGCCGATGTAATACGGCATCGGTCAGGCAGCGACCGAAACGAACCCGCCACTTTCTACAATCATTACTGACAGGGAAGGATCACTCCGCTTTGCCTCTGCGGCCACGGATGCACCCCCTGCCCCACCGCCGATAATTACCAGATTTTTACCCATGACATTATCCTCCCGCTCCTGCGTATACCCTATCGTTTCTCCTCAGTCCTTCATTGCTACCGACAGCATTTACCTCGCGCGCTTCCATCTGAAGATGCAGACACACACTCCCGCAAGAATCATCAGCAGACAGAGTATCTGCCCCACACTCAAGACACCCCCCATGAGTCCCAGGTGCGCGTCCGGCTCCCTGAAGAACTCAATGACAAAACGTACAAAACCGTAACCGGCAAGATACAGAGAAAAAAGGAATCCATCAAAGGGACTTTTTTTTCTTATACTCCAGAGCATAACAAAAAGCACGATCCCCTCAAAGAAAGCCTCATATAACTGAGAAGGATGGCGGAGCTGACGGGTCGGATCCAGAGGAAAATACATACCCCACGGCATCTCTGTCACCCTTCCATAGAGCTCGCCGTTAATGAAATTGCCGATTCTTCCAAAGGTGTAACCAAGCGGGATCGCGGGACAGAAGAGATCGGCAAAACGCCAGAAGTCGATCTGATATTTTCTGCAGAACAGGATCGAAGAGAAAAGAACGCCTGCAGCCCCTCCGTGATAAGACATGCCGCTTATCCCTACATACCGCATCCCGCGGGAGAATTCAAAGGGCAGGATGATTTCAAGGGGATGCTTCACATAATAGTCAAAATGATAAAAGAGAACGTACCCGAATCTTGCCCCCAGGATGAGACCGATAATGGCCCATATAAAAAAGTCCTGAATGAGTTCTGCAGAATAGTCGTATTGTTCCCGTTTTATCCGGTATAAAACGAGCACATAGGTGAGAAAGAAGGCGACTATATACATGAGACTGTAATAGCGAATCTGGAAGGATCCTATTTCGATAAGACTCGGACTGATATATTCGGGAAGGCGCTGCCAGTTAATAGGACTCACCTTTTACCTCCTCAACATAGAGCTGGGCGGAAAAAGCGGCGGTAGCACCGTCGCCGCATGCGGTTACCACTTGTCGGAGACGCTTCGAAACACAATCACCGCAGGCAAATATTCCCCTCGCTGATGTCTGCATGTTTGCATCCACGATGATATATCCTCCCTTGTCAAGATCAACAATACCACGGACAATATCGGTCTTCGGAGTAAGACCTATAAAGATAAAGACTCCATCGGCAGGTATTTCCCTGTAATCAGCAGATGATTTCACGTTTCTCAATTTCACCTTCTGCACAACATCCCCACCGGATATCTCTTCCACAACACAATCCCAGGCAAATTCTATCTTGTTGTGCGACAGAGCTCTTTTCTGAAGTATTTTTGTCGCCCGCAGGCGGTTGCGGCGGTGAACTATGGTGACCTTCTTCACAAAATTTGTCAGAAAAAGCGCTTCCTGAACAGCGGTGTCCCCACCACCGACAACCACGACCTCTCTGTTTCTATACATGGGACCGTCGCAGGTCGCACAGTATGAAACTCCTTTCCCCACATAAGCGTCCTCGCCGGGTACACCAAGCTTACGCCAGTAAGCTCCTGTTGCAGTAATAACTGAGAGCGATTCGCAGGACTGTTCCCCCATGAGAATCTCCCACCCATCAATACTGCCCCAATTTTTTTGCACCACCGCAGCCACATCACCGGAAATCGTCTCGAGGCCGAACTGGATAGCCTGCCTCTTAAATCGCTCAATGAGTTCGAATCCGCCGATTCCTTCCGGTATGCCGGGGTAATTTTCGATAAAATCCGTGACGGTAATCTGACTTACCGTGGAGGCACCCTCTATCAGAAGGGATTTCAGGCCAGCCCGCGAAGCATAGAGACCTGCCGTGAACCCCGCAGGACCTCCACCGATGATAACGGTATCGTATACGCGCTCCGGAATGTTCAATGCAGCCATATTGACTCACCTTCCCCTTATGTTATCTTCCATGTGTTTCGCGCGTTTCGAAAAAACGCAGGATATTATATTTAATCGAGGGCAGGAGCTTTTGTAAAGTGATAATCCTTGATTTTTTTGGCTGCAGACAGAAAAAAGCTATTCACGTCTTTGCTTCGCCATATAGTTTCTCAATGCCTTTTGAAAAAGACGCGCCGCCAGAAGGGCACAGTGAGCGTGATCAGCCGGCAGTTTTTCCAGGTGATTGAGTATGGAACTCCAGTTGATCGCGAGACACTCCCGGATTTTTCTGCCCTGCGCCATTTTCGCAGCCGCATTACACGCGGCGATAGTAAACATACACCCGCCGGCAATGAATTTTGCCTTTTCAATCATTCCATCCCTCACGCTCAGAAACATCTCCAGGTTCTCCCCACAATCACCCTTACCGCAGGCATAACCGTCAGGATCGTCTATGACACCACAATGATCCGGATTCATGCCATACTCAACGACTTTTTCCGAGGAGATTCCTTTTGCCTTCTCAAGAATGATTGCTTTCATTTTCTCTACGATGGTACTTTCGTCTTCCATGTCTACAATACGGCCCTCTCCGGAAATGTGAACCTCCACACGGTTTCAATAGGTCGATCCGGTACATGTATTCGAATTTGTGTCTCACATGCCGCAACCTTCCCCACGGGTATACCCGGGGTCAACGACATGCCGGACGGATTACGAATCCGCACGAAGCTCCCTATTAAATAATTTTACCTTATATTACAACACAAGAAATCACCTCGCACACCTGAACTCCTTCAATATGAGAATTCAGCAGAAATAAAATAAAAAAACAGTTGACACTGCTCAGGGGGGATGA
>Ga0233423_10000165_pt1 | contig 41247 bp, 39 predicted proteins | sample Watercolumn_Mata_FD_180713 | JGI IMG/M metagenome (GOLD analysis project Ga0233423, IMG submission 180713) | Freshwater microbial communities from Lake Matano, South Sulawesi, Indonesia - Watercolumn_Matano_2014_112_MG | ecosystem: Environmental > Aquatic > Freshwater > Lake | place: Indonesia... | reverse complement strand
CACCGCGGGACGCTCCACATACACCACATACGCATACATCGTCAACATCCAGAACAACGTGCTCAATACCCCCTTCCGCTCCGATACCCAGGCCACAGACTCCACGTGAAGAGGATGAAGCGCAAACAGAACCGCCACCATCCCGCTCCTCCACATAGCCCCCGTCATCCTGTGCAACACCAGAAACAACAACACCGTGTTCGCAATGTGAAACAAAAGATTCGTCCAGTGATACCCCGCAGGATTCAGCCGATACACCTCATAATCACCCATCAGGGAAAGCCACGTGAGGGGATGCCAGTTGCTCGCGTGATCCGTCGTCAATGCCCAGATCACCCCCTCCCGGGTCAAACCTCCCTGCACATGAACGTTTTCCGTTACATAAAGGATGTCATCATAATAAATAAAATCATGATACTGAACTTGCCAGAATACTGACAGATTCACCAATATCAGGAGCAGACACAGTACCAATTTTTGCCGAAAATGCGGGGTACGGTTTTGGCTGGGATCATCAAGATTCATGCATTGTGCTCCGACCAACAAAAGAACATATTCAATTTTACTATTTCTTCCTACTCCATTCAAAAAAAAGGGGCAAGGAATTCTCCTTACCCCCTGTGCAGAATACTATACACGTTATGGAGTGATCACGCCTGCCGAATCAGCCGAATACGTTACCGCGGGAGAGCTGCTCGCATGACTTGAGGTGATCGCTAAGGTGGTTATCGTTCCGGCTGCTGTGGTTATCACGTTTGTCGTCGGTCTGAACCCCATTGCAGTAATGTCAGCCGTGCTCCCGATCGTTGCTGCTGGATAGTCGGAAAAATACGCCTGCGCTGCAGTGTAGGCATTCTTCACATCCGCCTTCGCGGAAGAATTGTAACCTCTCTGCCTGTAGGCGGTGAACTGCGGGATCGCGATCGCGGCCAGGATGCCGATGATGGCAATAACGATCATCAGCTCAATCAGGGTAAAACCTCTCTGTCCTCTTTTCCTATAAAACGCACGAATCATATTATTCTCCTTTATTTTTAAAATGTCAGATGTTCTCTATAGATCAACTTTGGATCATTCCTCACGAAAAGCGATTACTTGTTCTTATCACCTCCTTTGCCCTGTAAATGTCAATTGTCTCTCAGGTAAAAAATTTCACTTGAAATTAGCAATTAATATACCAAATCGGCAAGATACCCCAAAAGCGGAATAAATTAAGCGCCAATGCCTGTTATTATCAAACATTAGATGCCGCCGATAAAAACCATTGAGCGCTGTTTCCGTTCATCCGTATCGTGAAAGACCGGTGAATTTCACCACCCACCTGTAAACTTCACCCCCGGAAAATGACATAAAGTAACGTGTCGGCCTCGGTTACTCTTTTTCTCTGAATATATCACTGTTTCTCTCGGTGATGAATTCAAATCACTCAGGTTCTATCCAGCGAGATAGTCCTTCAATCCACTTTTATCTTTACAAAAAATCGTCCCGCATGATAAGCACGGGAACCGATACCCATTTTTCTCTTAAATGCAAACCCCGGTCAACATGGATAATACCATACTCCAGCAGAGTTTGACTTTCCTCTATTCGGTCATCTTCATTCTCACAGCCGTTGGATTCGGCTCATTCATCCTCTCAAGATCACGCATCGTTTTCGACTCATCAGCGGAAAAGATCTTCTTTTGCTCGGGCGTAGGTTTCCTCACCATCGGGTATTCAGTTTTTATTCTGGGACTACTCCAGCTGTTCTCCCCGGCACCACTGTACACCTTCCTCATTCTCCTTGTCATCCCGTCACTTACAGGACTTTTTCATCTGCGCAAGGGCATTTCAGAACCGGCCCAAACACAACCACAATCTCAATGGGACAGGGCAACCGCCCCCATACTCGTCATAGGCCTCACATGCGGCCTTCTCCTCGTTCTCACACCGGAAACCGGTAAGGATGCGTTAATATATCATCTGGCAGTTCCGAAACTCTTTCTTAAACACGGGGGCATTTATTTCATACAGGGAAACATCTTTTCCCACTATCCCCTGCACAGCGAGATGCTGCTTCTTGTCGGACTCTTCCTTCGCGGAGATGTTATGGCCAAGTGTATGCACTTCGTGGCCCTTCTTCTGGTACTTCTCGGCATGTATCAGTTTTCTCGCAGGCCGTTTCTGGAAAACAGCTTTCCCCTCTTGAGTCTCGCAGTTTTCTATACCATACCCTCGGTATTCATCACGTCTGCCATGGCCTACAACGACCTCTTTGTCACCTTTTATTCCATGGGAGCGGTATTTGCCTTCTTCAACTGGTTCCATAGGGGTGAAACCGGGTGGTTGATCATGTGCGGTGTGTTCTCCGGAACGGCTGTTGCGAGTAAATACACATGCCTTGTCCTGCCACTACTTGGATGTCTCGGTGTTCTCTGGAGCGCCCGCCGCAATAACACCAGTTATCGCGACACCCTCCTCTTCTTGTTTCTTTACCTGTCGACCGTACTTGTCGTGGGAAGCCCCTTCTACCTGAAAAACTGGATTATGACCGGGAATCCCGTCTATCCTTTCTTCTATGACATATTCGGCGGAAGAGGTTGGGATCGCGAACAGGCACGATTCTACGATTTCTTCGTGCAGAATCTCGGCATGGGCAGAGATTTTACCGATTATATTCTCCTGCCCTGGAATTTGAGTTTCAGGGCAGAGATAAACAGTCCCCGGTTCGATGGAATCCTCGGGCCGATCTTTCTACTCACCCTCCCTTTCGCGCTGGGAATGCGCCACATCGGCATCACGATGAAAATAATTCTTGCCTATTGCATGATCACATTCCTGTTCTGGTCATCAACAGCCCAGCAGATGCGATATCTCATTCCCGTCTTCCCATTCCTGGCCATCCTTACCGGGGTGATCCTGACCTACTACAGAAATAAGAGGTTCATTTTCGGAATGTTGGTGCTTCTGATTTCCCTGAGTGTCACGTTCAACCTCTACCACATATCCCGCGATATGCTCAGAATCAGGCCTGTAGGTGTGGTGATCGGGCGAGAAAGCACAGAGGCATTCATGCACCGCATGCTCCCGTCCTACAGCATATTTCAATACGCGAACAAAAACCTCCCGGGTGATTCAAAAATATTCCTTATCTATATGAAAAACCTCACTTATCTCTGTGACCATGATTGTTATTCAGACTCAATGTTCGAATCCTATACCATGCAAAAAATCATCTCCAGTTCAACATCTTCCGACATGATCCGTCAAAAGCTCAAGGCATGGGGATTTACCCACATTCTCTATGACCACACATATGTATATGGCAGCCCGAGCACCTTTTCCCCCGAGGAAAAGTCCCTCTTTTTAAACTTTCAGAGGCAATATCTTTCAGCGGTTGCCGTCAAAGAGCCCTATTACCTCTTCCGGATTGAATAACCACATCATAGATATTTCTTATCTTGACACCCGTTAGTTATTCCCATTATAAGTTGTGATCATAACCATGAGAAATGGGTGATATCTGTGTACGAAGTCACGATAAAGAAATCATTTTCAGCGGCACATACTCTGACGGAAATCGGCGGCAACTGTGAGGAGCTTCACGGACACAATTTTACCGTTGAAGTATCCGTTTCTTCCCATATGCTGAGCGACGATGGTATCCTGATTGACTTCCGGATCCTGAAACAATGGACTGACGACATTCTGAAAGAAATGGACCACAAATACCTCAACGACATCCCTTATTTCAAAGATTCTCAACCCTCATCAGAGAACATTGCCAAATACATTTATGATCGGATAACCACAAAGGCATGCCAGCATAACCTTTCGGTGACAAATATCACAGTATGGGAAGCAGAAGATGCCCGTGCTTCTTACCGCGGGGAGAAATAATGAGAGACATTCAAAACCAGAAAGACTTGAGAGAAATTGATATACAGAAAGCCGGTGTCAAAGGCATTAAATATCCCATTGTCGTCCTTGACCGTGCACATGGTACCCAGCACGTGAACGCAACGATAAATATCTATGCCAACCTGCCCCATCAGTTCAAGGGAACGCACATGAGCCGCTTCGTTGAAATACTGAACGAATTCAGAGGGCAGATCAATATTAAAACATTCCATACCATTCTTCAGGAAATAAAGGATAAGCTCCATGCAGAATCAGCGCACATGGATATCGAATTCCCCTACTTTATCGAAAAAATCGCCCCTGTGTCGGGTGCGAAAAGTCTCATGGAGTACCGATGTTTCTTCAGCGGACAGAACAATAAAGGAAACTCATCTGATTTTCTGGTTGGTGTCGTTGTCCCGGTAACTACCGTATGTCCCTGTTCCAAGGAAATCAGCGAGATAGGCGCACACAATCAGAGAAGCATGGTAACAGTGAAGGTAAGATTCAAAAAATTTTTCTGGATAGAGGATCTCATCAGGCTCGTAGAAGAATCGGCGAGCGGGGAGGTATATTCTCTCCTGAAGAGGGTGGACGAAAAATATGTTACCGAAAAAGCCCATCAAAACCCGATGTTTGTAGAAGATGTTGTGAGAAATGTCGCACAACAACTCAACAAAAATGTGAACTTCCTCTGGTATAGTGTTGAAGCGGAAAATTTTGAGAGTATCCACAATCACAGCGCGTACGCGTATGTCGAGAAAAACAGTAAAGGATCTTTTGCCTAAAATGAGAATGACCTGCTTTACTTTCCTTTTGACAAAATACTTAAATTCCTTTAGAAAATCATTAATGTCCCCGAGAGAAATCCCTGTGAGACATCCATATTCACACCGGGGAACAACCATTATTTGATCATTGAAGATAAACATTTATCAGAGGCATCCATGGAAAAAGGCATAGATAAACAGTTTTTCAATTTATACAATCACGGGTTTATCCGGGCTGCTGTGTGCATTCCCGAGGTAAAGGTGGCTGACGTCCCTTTCAACACCACCAGCACCATAAAGCTGGCCGAGGAGGCCTCATCCAACGATGCCATCCTTGCCCTTTTCCCGGAACTCGGCATTTCTGCATACACAAACGAGGATTTGTTTCACCAGGAAGCTCTTCTCACGAGTGTCATCGATGCACTCAATACCATCATCGAGGCTACAAAAGGCTTGAATACCGTTTTTATCATTGGCGTACCCCTGCGGGTTGATTTCAGGCTTTTCAACTGCGGCGCCGTTCTCTACAGAGGACGCATCCTGGGCATCGCGGTGAAGTCATATCTCCCCAATTACCGAGAATTTTACGAAGGCCGTCAGTTCAGCCCGGCGGAAGAGATTCAATCAAAAACAATCGATCTGTGCGGGCAGAAGGATATACCCTTCGGAGCCGACATCCTGTTCGATGTAGCAAACATGAACCATTTCAGATTCTTCATTGAGATATGCGAAGATGTATGGGTTCCTATTCCTCCCTCAAGTTATGCCGCCATGGCAGGAGCGACTGTGATAGGGAATCTCTCCGCTTCCAACATTACCGTGGGCAAATCGGAATACCGCCATTCTCTCTCAGCCAACCAGTCAGCCCGCTGTATCGCAGCATATCTCTACGCGGCAGCCGGACCCGGAGAATCAACGACCGACCTCGCCTGGGATGGTCACGCCATGATCTATGAAAACGGCAACCTCCTGGCAGAATCGGAGCGTTTCTGCAGAAGTTCGCAGGTCATCTATGCCGATATAGACTTGGAGCGCCTCGCCCAGGACAGAATGCGTATGACGAGCTTCGGCCAGAACATCCGTACCCATAAGGAAAAACTGAAAGATTTCAGAAAAGTGTCATTCGCGATTGACCTGGTTGAAAAAAAAATACTGCTTGAACGGGAATACGCACGATTTCCCTATATTCCCGCTGACCCGGAAAAGCGAAACGAGCGTTGCTATGAAGCATACAACATCCAGGTTCACTCTCTGGCACAGAGACTACTCTCATTAGGTACCGAAAACGTCGTTGTCGGGGTTTCGGGAGGCCTGGACTCCACCCACACCCTGATCGTTGCAGCAAAAACCATGGATCTCCTGAACCTCCCGCGATCGAACGTAAAGGCATACACCATGCCTGGATTCGCGACGTCAGAAAAAACTTACATAAATGCCACGAGACTCATGAACGCAACCGGTGTGGAATCTAATACGATTGACATCAAACCGAGTTGTATGCAGATGTTAAAAGACATCGGCCATCCTTACGCGGACGGTGAAAGGCTCTACGACATCACCTTTGAAAACATTCAGGCCGGTGAGAGGACCTCGCACCTTTTTCGTATTGCCAACATGCGAAACGCGCTGGTTGTCGGTACCGGTGATCTGAGCGAACTTGCCCTGGGCTGGTGCACGTACGGGGTCGGCGATCACATGTCTCACTACAATGTGAACGCCGGCGTCCCCAAGACGCTTATACAACACTTGATCCGCTGGGTTGCACGTTCCTCTCAATTCTCAGAGGAAACTTCCCGGGTGCTCTTCGACATTCTCGAAACAGAAATCAGCCCTGAACTGATCCCGGGAAGCGAGAAGGACAGTCCCGCACAAAGGACGGAATCTGTTATCGGTCCTTACGAGTTGCAGGATTTCAACAATTTCTATATTACCCGATTCGGTTATCTTCCCACCAAAATTGCCTTCATGGCGTATTGCGCATGGAGAGATGTGCAAAGGGGGCAGTGGCCCGATGTCCCGGAAGAAAAAAGGAATCAGTACACAATCGGTGAAATCAAGCACTGGCTCCAGATATATTTACACCGCTTCTTCAAATTGAGTCAGTACAAGCGTTCCTGTCTTCCCAACGGCCCGAAGGTTGGATCGGGAGGTTCACTTTCTCCCAGAGGAGATCACAGGGCACCAAGCGACAGCGAGGCGACGGTATGGCTTGAAAACGCAAAAAAAATACCTGAGAGAGATGACAATGTCTCATGAAACGGGAAACTTATAGAGATTTTGATGCGACGGAGCTCCTGTGCCCCTCATGCAAAAGGGCTGTTCCGGTGAGAAAAAGGCTTTTGCTCATCCTGTCAAACGGTGACAAGTACGACTATTCCTGCGTATTTTGCGGAACATCAGTGGGTGATAAGATCGTGATGCAGAAAGATAATTTCAGAATTTTCACAAAATAGGAGAATGTTACTCCTTCACCTTCTCTTCCAGGGCCTTTCTCAGTTTTTCCCCCAACAATCCCGTGCCGGATGACGTCGCAGTTGCTGACTTTGAATCTCCATGCACGGGACCATACTCCCGCTGCCCCGATGCCCCCTCCAGGTAGTCCGCGAGCATTCCCCGGCTATGGACGTCCTCATGACAGTACACACAGAGGTTTTCCCAGTTGCTTCCATCCAGAGGGTTATTATTATGATCTCCGTCCTTATGGTGAACTGTGAGGAGGTGCCGCTTGGAATCATCAAACTCTCTTCCGCAGCGGGCACACACAAGACCATACAATGCGAGTGACCTTTCCCGGTAATCCTCACCGGGTATTTTTTTCTGTTCTCTCTTTATACCCCGGACGACATCATCAATTGACCTGTTCGTTTTCACCCTATCCCTGACAGCTACCGAACGAACACGCCCCCACTTTTTCCCGTAAGTGACACGGGACATGATATGCACCTCCCATTCTCATGAGAAGCTCCCAAAATGCTGGGGGAATTTTTCAATCCTCGTGGCACCCGTCCACATACGCTTACCATTCCCAAAGGCAATGTGGGTGCTTCCTTTCGCCTCGCATTCAATACAATCATTGCGACTTATGGGGAGAACGATATACGTTGAGAAATACCCGTACACCTTTTATCACTGCTACGATGTTCCGCAGACTCTTAAATACAGGAATACCGATATCGGCCCGGATCAAACCCTCCATTTCCAGGGCGATGCTGCTGATTGTGTCCTGAACGTGCTTCACCGCGAGCGACAGCCCTTCTACCTGAGTGTTCACCGTATATGTGGCTTTGTTTATATTCGCCGTAATTTCTTCAAGATTTTTCAGTATCCCGGGGAGATTTTGGTTCAGCATGTGAAGCGTTGCTGCAATACCTTTCGCGGTTTTCCATATTTGCAGAAGAAATGGAATGGATACTGCTGCCAAGAGGAGGAACACTATGCTCAAAACAACGACACTGATTTCAAGAAACATGGTTATCCCTTCCTGTTCTTACACATCTCATTCAAACGAGTTGATCATGCCTTCTCTTTTTCTTCCTTAAACGCTTCGACACCTGCATCTATGGCTTTTTTCAGGCGACCCTTTGTATCCTGCACTGTCTCCTTTCCGCGCTCAGCAAGTTCCTCCACCTTGCCTTCAATCTCTCCTACCTTTTCTTTCGCTGTAGCTTCCAGATGTTTTAAACGGGTGACCGCAGAGTCATACGCTTTCTTGCTCTTTTCCAGAGCGATCTCATATTCCTCCTTTGCTTTCGCCATCAGCTCCTCCGTCTTTTTCACGATCTCTTCCCGTGTTTCTTTTCCACTCTTGGGTGCATACAAGACGCCGACGATTGCACCAATGAGCCCTCCGATCAGCAACCCCTTAATAAAATCGTTAGTTCTTTCAGACATATCACAACCTCCTTACTTTACAGACATCGGTTCCTTTCAAAAAACGAAACCCTCAACTTTTCTCTGCCTCACGGCGAGAGCGGCAATATGGTTTTTCCACTTTTTGTATAACATAAAAGGGAACGAACTCAAAATGAAAAGGCAAAAGATTGACATTTTGAACAATTGCAATCCCTGAGAAATTTCTCATTTCACCACTACCCTTCATCAAAAATTTGACGTATCGAAGGGTGATAATGAGGCAGACAATATTTTTTGCCTTGTCAAGGGCATGAGTCTCATTATATAAGGCCATCGCAAAGACCTGCACATAACGGGGTATAATGATGATTTTGGGCATTGATGTGGGTGGCACACATACTGATGCGGTGCTCATAGAAAACCTTGAAATAAAGAAAAAGACGAAAGCGATCACGAACGAAAAAAACCTGATCGACTCACTTCTCAATGTGATGACCGAATTACTCAGGGGAGAAAACATTGCGAAGCTCAAAAGGGTTGTACTGAGTACTACGATTTCTACGAATGCAATTGTACAAAATAAAACAGAAAGAGTGAGCCTCATCCTGGTAAGCGGACCGGGGATTTCACCTTCGCTCATAGACACACATGGAACGACTCACTTTGTATCCGGCTATATCAATCACCGGGGAATCGAAATCGCAAAAATTGATCCCATAGAGATTGAGTGGATCGGGGAAGAACTCACGCGGGACTCTATACAAGATGCGGGTGTCGTCGGAAAATTCTCCACAAGGAATCCAAACCACGAACTGAAAATCAGAGACATCCTCGGCAGCCGCTTGAGGCATGTATCCCTCGGACACAGGATGTCAGGGCATCTTAATTTTCCCAGACGAATATCCACGACCTTTCTCAATGCCGCCATATGGAAACTGTACAATGATTTTGTCACACAGGTTCTCGATTCTCTCCGTCATTGGGGACTCTCCGTACCAACCTATATTCTCAAGGCAGACGGGGGGACCATAGACATATCCCACTCCGTTGAAATCCCCGTCCAGACGATACTCTCGGGCCCCGCCGCCAGCATCATGGGAATTCTCAGTCTGTGTGAGACCAGGGAAGATGCCATAGCCATGGATATCGGTGGCACAACGACGGACATTGCTCTTCTCGCCGACGGGATTCCCCTCCTGGAGGCATTCGGTGTAACCATAAACGGGCATAAAACTCTGATCAGGGGTTTGCAGACAAAATCGATTGGTATCGGTGGGGACAGCAGGGTAAAATTCGCAGACAACAGGATAACTATCGGACCTGAACGGGAAGGACCTGCCGCCGCATTCGGGGGCTCATTTCCCACTCCGACGGACGCGCTGATTGTCTCAGGCATAACGGCGATCGGTGACAGGGAAAAAGCTGCGTCGGCCATTATGGAAATCGCAAGAAAAATGGATGTGCCCGTAACGAAAGCCACAGAAGCCATTATCGATTGCACCTGCCGGGAAATTTCCTCACACGTTACCCGCATGATTGATGAAATCAACAATAAGCCAGTCTATACGATTCATGAGATGCTGGAGGGGAAGAAGTTATGTCCACGGTCATTGTACATAGTCGGAGGTCCCGCACAGGCCTTCTCTTCAAAGCTCGGGAGTATGCTGGGGTGCCCCGTCTCCATTCCCGAACACGCTGAGGTTGCAAACGCCATAGGCGCGGCTCTTGCCAGGACAACGGCAGAGATTACCCTGCTCGCCGACACCGAACGGAGGACGTTAAGCATTGGCGAAGAAGGTATCCAGATTACGATTCCTCCGGGATTTTCCCGGAGAGATGCCACGCTGGTGGGAACAAAGAAACTCAGGGAATTGGCCATACAGAAGGGGGCAAGAGAGGAAGACCTGGAAATCGAGATAATAGAAGACCAGGAGTTCAATATGATAAGAGAATTTCACACAACGGGTAAAAATATAAGGCTCAAGCTTCAGGTGAAACCCGGATTAATCGCCGGATACACAACGGGAAAAGTGCTGTGACGAAAAAAACAAGAAAAACCGGTCTCGTCTTCTTCCCTGCCTTTGACTGGGCGATTTCCTCAACCCACCCGGAGCGGGAGGAGCGCCTTCTTTATACACAGGATCAGGTATTTGAAGAGGGATTACTTGATTTCGACAACATCATCGAGTACAAACCCGGTATCGCAACAATCGAGGACATCAACCGGGTACATATATGTATTCCCGACGTGAAAAGTGTAGTCACCGAGTCACATCTCATTTCAGCCGGCGGAGCTATTACGGCCGCAGAAAGAGTCATGAGGAAGGAAGTGGATAATGCCTTTGCACTCGTGAGACCTCCGGGACACCACGCGATGCTGGTAGTACACGGCGCCCGCGGCTTCTGTAACGTGAACATAGAAAGCATTATGATCGAGTACATCAGAAAACATTACGGGCCGAAAAGAATCGCCGTTGTGGACACTGACTGCCACCACGGGGATGGTACGCAGGATATTTACTGGAATGACCCCAACACCCTGTGCATCTCCATGCATCAGGATGGACGAACCCTCTATCCCGGATCAGGATTCCATGAAGAGTTGGGCGGTCCGAACGCGGTAGGAACCACCGTCAACGTACCTCTCCCCCCAAGGTCATCGGATGAAGGATTTCTCTACGTTCTGGATAATGTTATTTTACCCATCTTGGAAGAGTTCAAACCCGATCTCGTGATTAATTCGGCGGGTCAGGATAACCACTATACGGATCCCATTACCAATATGCGTTTTACCGCCCAGGGTTATGCCCGGCTCAACGAAAAACTCTCACCGGATATCGCGGTCCTGGAAGGGGGGTATTCCATTGAAAACGCTCTCCCCTACGTGAATGTGGGAATCATCCTCGCCATGGCGGGGCTGGATTACAGCCACGTACGGGAACCGGATTACAACGAGGCGGCAGTGAGGCAATCGGCCGAGATCAGCAGATATATTGAAAAAGAGGCGGCAAAAATCTATGATCTGTGGAGAAACAGAGAATCAATAAGAAGAAACCTCATAGGAAACTCCCGATACGTCAAAAGGAAGAAACACATATACTACGACACTGACGGAATCAGGGAGCAGCAGGAAGAAACAGTCCGTGTGTGCAATGACTGCGGAGGTCTCGTTGTGATCGATTCTTTCGCTGATACGGGCAACAGAATACTTGCGGTCATCATTCCCGGACAGAGTTGCCCCGAATGCAGGAAGGAAGGTGAACTTTTCTACGCATCGACCCGCAAGAACCAATACAGTTACGTGTACTTCCAGGATAAGGATTCAGACGTCTTCCTCGCTGATAAGGAAAGCTGACACCGGATATGGTACTTAATTATCCCCCTGCGGGGATTGTTGAGCGGAACATGAAGGATTCGAACTCACACGCACAAAAGAATCTCACAAATCTTCTCGAAATCATCAGAAAACTGAGATCACCGGACGGGTGTCTCTGGGACAGGGCACAGAAAAGAGAGGATATTGTAAAATATTTAATGGGTGAAGCATACGAGCTTGTCGATGCAATTGAAACAGGTTCTGTGCATGACATCAAAGAAGAAATGGGCGACCTCCTCTTTCAGATACTTTTTCTCGCACGTATCGTGGAAGAGAGCGGTGATTTTGACATCTCAGATGTCATGGAGGCAGTATCGGAAAAGATGATAAGAAGACATCCGCACGTCTTCGGAAACAAGAAAGTCAAAAACATCGAAGATATCAAGACCGCCTGGGATGACATTAAGAAGCACCGCGAAAACGGAAACGAACCATCAACCGACTCTTTTTTTAAAAAGATACCACGATCGTTGCCGTCTCTACTCAGGGCACAAAAGGTGTCCGAAAGAGCTTCTTCAGTCGGTTTCGACTGGGGAAGCGCCCGGGATGTTTTTCACAAAATTGAAGAGGAAACGAATGAGTTGAATGCTGCTCTCAAAACCGGAGAGGGGGAACGTATCAAGGGAGAAATCGGTGATCTGTTATTTTCCCTGGTCAATCTCTGCCGTTTTGTGGATGTGGATGCCGAAGACGCACTCAGGACTACCATTGAAAAATTCACCGGCAGATTTCGCTACATTCACGACCGGCTGAGGGATCAGGGAAAGTCCCTTACCGATACAAAGCTCGAAGAAATGGACATTCTCTGGAACGAAGCGAAAGATATTGAAAAAATGAGGAAGGAATGAAGTATTTTCTCTGTGTTCTGGGCATGGTTTTCATCATCGAGGGGCTCCCCTACTTTGCCTTCCCGGACAAGATCAAAGTATATCTCATGAAGATCCAGGAAATATCTGACTCAACCTTAAGGCTTCTGGGGCTCGCCGCGATCATTACCGGTTTGATCCTGCTGTATTTAGGCCGCAACTAAATGATACAATTTCATTGACTTAACCTCGCTTTTCTGCTTTTCTGCCACGACTTCCCACAACAGGGACAACTCTCGGTCTGAAGGTAATATGAAGATTAAGGATTTTGACTATCACCTGCCCGCAGAACTCATTGCCCAGCATCCATGCCATCAAAGGGACCGTTCCCGCCTGATGGTTGTAGACAGAAAAACAGGAGAAACAGAGGACAGGATTTTTTCCCATCTTCCCGAAATTCTCAAAAGAGAAAAGGTTCTGGTGATCAATGATTCCAGGGTGATCCCGGCACGACTGGTGGGGCAAAAGGAGACTGGTGGTAGAATCGAGCTTCTCCTCCTGACAAGGAAAGGCAAGGCATCCGGATTATCGGAAATCTGGGAAGTGTTACTTAAACCCGCCAAAAGGGTAAAACGGGGAACAAAAATTATTATCGACGGTGATTGTGAAGCCAGTATTGTGGAAAGAGCATCGGAACGAAAATGGATCGTTACACTTACCGCACCATACGACTTTCAACGCTTTCTTGAAAAACACGGGCGTGCACCTCTTCCCCCCTATATCAAGCGCAAGAGAAGTGATACGAGACATCTTGAAGATCTTCAAAGGTATCAGACAATTTATGCAAAGGTACCCGGATCCGTTGCTGCACCGACAGCGGGCCTGCATTTCTCCCGGCATACCCTCGATGACCTGAAAAAAAACGGTGTACATGTTGTCCCGGTAACACTGCACGTCGGTTACGGCACATTTCTGCCTATCGAGGAGGAAACCGTGGAAAACCATGTGATGGAGGAAGAATTTTATGAAATTACCCCGGAGGCTGCCCGGATAATCAATGAAGCCGAGTCAGTAACAGCCGTGGGAACGACTGCGACCCGGGTCATCGAATCGGCGGTGGATGAAACAGGTAAAATAAAGAAATTTTCGGCACATACAAGTCTTTTCATTTACCCTGGTTACCGCTTCAAGAGGATCAATGCACTCATCACCAATTTTCATCTCCCCAGATCATCCCTTTACCTGTTGGTATGTGCGTTTGCGGGAAAAAACATTGTGGAAAAGGCCTACCAAAAAGCAATAGAAAAACGGTACCGCTTCTACAGTTACGGAGACTGCATGTTAATTCTCTAACTACGGAGAATGCAGGAGGCAGGAGTCGGAACTTCGTTTTCCGTATATTTTTTATTGTGAATCCTGGATTTTGCGTGCATGGCGTATCAATTCAAACTCCTTAAGAAAGATCCCGGATCCGGGGCACGTCTCGGGATAATACACACATCTCACGGCGCGGTACACACTCCCGTATTCATGCCTGTTGCCACACAGGCAAGCGTAAAATCACTCTTCCCCGAAACGGTGAAAGATCTGGGGGTGGAGATGATACTCGCCAACACATACCATCTCTATCTGAGACCCGGCCACACGAACATCGAAAAACTCGGAGGAATTCACAGGTTCATGAACTGGAACTCACCGATCCTCACCGACAGCGGGGGATTCCAGATATACAGCCTCGGGTCGCTGAGGAAGATAACCGAGGAAGGAGTGATGTTCCAATCCCATATAGACGGCTCCCGACATTTCCTGAGTCCCGAATCGGTTATTGAGATACAGCACACCATGGGCTCCGACATTATGATGTGTCTCGATGAATGCACACCATATCCCGCCACCTTTGAAGAGGCGGAAAAATCACTGGATCTCACGATCCGTTGGGCCGAGAGGTGCAAACAAAGTAAAAAGAACGGCACCCAGGCACTCTTCGGAATAGTCCAGGGGGGAATGTATCCTGCACTGCGTGAGCGCGGGGTGGAAGCCATCTCCGCACACATTGGTTTTGACGGATACGCCCTCGGGGGACTGAGCGTCGGTGAGCCAAAAGAAATCATGTTCCACGTCGCCGAGAACACTGTCCCCCTGCTGCCGGAGGACAGGCCGCGTTATCTGATGGGAGTGGGAGGACCTGAAGATATCGTTACATGCATCGGTTTCGGAGTTGACATGTTCGACTGCGTCATTCCCACACGTTGCGCGAGAAACGGATTGCTATTTACAAATCGTGAAAAGGTTGTTATAAAAAACGCCCGCTATCGGGACGATGACCAGCCGGTTGAGTCTACATGTGATTGTTATACCTGTAGAAATTACTCGCGGGCATATTTGAGACACCTGTTTATGGCAGGAGAAATTCTTTCCATGACGTTAAATACGATACACAATATTCGTTTCTTCATGAATCTCATGGAAAGAATCAGAAAGGCAATAGGAGAAGGCACATACGCTCAATTACGAGAAGACTTCTTAAAAACGTACCTTTCAGAAATCAGCAACCGGATATAGTATCACGGTAGCACGATACGGATTACAGAGAGTGAAATGAAGCAGAGGAGGACAGGAAATTGATGAACGTCGCATACGCCATGGGTAGTGCCGGTGGAGGGGGTGGTGCCGGTGGAGGGGTAGACTTGAGTTTTATCATCATGATGGCTGTCATATTCGCCATCTTCTATTTTCTTCTTATCAGACCTCAACAACAAAAACAAAAAGAAATCAAAAACATGCGTGATAACCTTGCTCATGGGGACATGGTCATAACAGTAGGAGGAATCCACGGAAAAATTACGGGACTGACCGATACCGTCGTGACCCTCGAAGTTTCCGATAAGGTAAGGATAAAAGTTTCGAGAGACTACATAGGCATGGTTACGCAAAAAGCCGCAAAAGAATAATCACGAAAGGGTCTATGCATGCTTAAGGGTATCAAGATACGCACTGCCATTGCACTTGTTGCATGTCTCCTGGGACTGTTTTACCTGACCCCATCCCTGACTTCAAATCTCCCTGATTTCTGGCAGAAACATTTGCCTGTCGATAAAATCCATCTGGGTCTTGATCTTCAGGGAGGTATGCATCTCGTACTTGAGGTCGATACGGAGAAGGCACTGGAAAACACTCTGGAGAGAACGGCAAATGAACTGAAGGAAAGCCTGATGGGCAATAAAATCCGGTTCAGGAATATTGAACGAACAAAAGACAATCACATAGTGCTGGAATTTCCGGACGCCTCTTCCCGGGAGAGCTTCAACAAAATCCTCAAAGATCAATTCAACGATCTTGAAGAGGCCTCATCCGAAATTCACGAAGGGAGGGGATTGATAACACTCAGGGTAAGAGAAAAGCGAAAAAACGAGATCAAGAAGCTCACCGTCGAACAGAGCCTCGAAACGATCAGAAACAGAGTCGATCAGTTCGGCGTCACCGAACCGGAAATCATTCCCCAGGGAGAAGACCGCATCGTCGTCCAGCTTCCGGGGATAAAAGATGCGATGAGGGCGAAAAACCTCATCGGAAAAACGGCCCTCCTGGAATTCAAACTCGTCAATGAAGAGTACCCCCTTGCGGAAGCCGTGAAGGGAAACGTTCCTGAAGGAAGTGTTGTTGCGTACGAAACCCGCCTGGACAGACAAACGGGAAGGAGAGTGAGTACACCCATTTTGCTCAAAAATCGAACACTCCTCACGGGTGGTTATCTCGAGAGTGCCCAGGTAAAGATCAGCGACCGGTTCGGTGAACCGTACGTTGCGATCAAATTCAATGCTCAGGGTGCGAGGGACTTCGACAGAATAACCGGGGAAAACGTGAAAAAGCGCCTGGCCATTGTGCTTGACGGCACGGTACATTCAGCCCCGGTGATACAGGAGAGAATCTCCGGAGGCGAAGCCCAGATAACCGGCACATTCACCATGGACGAAGCCAAGGACCTGGCGATCGTCCTCAGGGCGGGGGCACTGCCCGCACCGGTCAATTTCCTCGAGGAAAGAACGGTTGGCCCTTCTCTGGGACAGGATTCAATTGATAAGGGATTATGGTCTGCCATCATTGGTGGTATCCTGATAATGGTCTTTATGACCGCTTACTACAGGCTTTCCGGTCTGGTCGCGAACCTTGCCCTCATTCTGAATATGGTCATCCTGCTAGGCATACTTGTAGCATTCAAAGCTACCCTGACATTACCAGGTATAGCCGGAATCGTTCTTATCATCGGCATGTCCGTTGATGCCAACGTCCTCATCTTCGAGAGAATTCGTGAGGAACTGCGAACTGGGAAAACACCAAGAGTCTCCATTGAAACGGGTTACTCGAGGGCATTTCTGACAATTCTCGATACAAATGTAAACGCCTTGATTGCGTCCCTTTTTCTCTTTGGCTTCGGAACAGGACCAGTGAAAGGATTTGCTGTCACTCTCAGTATCGGCATCATTACCAGTCTGTTTACAGCAGTGTTTGTCACTCGTATTATCTTTGATTACTTCATTTGGAATCGAAAGATTTCTCGTGTCAGTGTTTAAGAATACACTGTAAATACTAGGAGACACCTATGGAACTCATCAAACCCGGGATCAACATTAACTTCGTTGGCGCAATAAAATGGATGGTCATCTCTTCCATAGTCTTAACCATTCTCAGTATCGGAATTATGCTCGGGAGAGGATTCAATTACGGGATTGATTTCGCTGGTGGAACCCTTATCCAGATTAAGTTTCAGAAGGAAACACCCACAGATGACATAAGAAAAGCATTGATCAATCTCGGTATCAGGGACAGTATCATACAAGACTTTGGTCCCCATGAGATTGTAGTCAGAACAGCGGAATCAACTTCCGACGTTGGTGGACTGTCGAGCAGGATAGGAGACTCCCTTAATGCCTTGTATGGAAAAGGGGCCTTTGAAGTCCAGAGGGTGGAGGTAGTAGGTCCCAAAGTCGGAAAGGATTTGACACAAAAGGCGATCTTTGCCGTTGTTTTTTCTTGGATAGGCATGCTTATTTACATCGCCTTCCGATTTGACCTGCGTTTTGCCGTTGGAGGCATTGTAGGCGTTATCCACGATGTAATCGTTGTCATGGGAATTTTTACACTCTTTAACAAGGAGTTTACCTTAACAATTGTGGCCGCCTTATTGACCATTATCGGATACTCTATCCATGACACTATTGTCGTTTTTGACCGCGTTCGAGAGAATATCCGAAAGGACACGAAAAAAGATCTCCACACAGTCATGAACGATAGTATCAATCAAACCTTAAGTCGTACCATCCTGACTTCTTTCACAGTTGTTCTTGTCGTGGTCGTACTATTCCTATTCGGTGGCCCCGTTATAAACGACTTTGCCTTTACCCTTCTGATCGGTGTGATCTTCGGTACATATTCATCCGTTTTTATCGCGAGCCCCGTTGTCCTTGCCTGGGAAAGGATCAGCCCCTCAAAAATAAAAAGGAAAAAGTAATTTGTCTCCCCTGGAAATAATAGGACTAACCATTTTCATTCTCGTACTTTTTGTGGGCATCTTTTCGACGCTTTTCGGAATACCGGGGACGATCATTATTCTCTTGGACGTGATTCTCTATGCCATGATCACCGGATTTGAAAAAATCGGTATCAAACTCATTATCGTGCTCATCGTGCTCTCCGTGCTCGCAGAAGCCATTGACTTCGCCCTGGGTATGATGGGAGCAGCAAAGTTCGGGGCATCCTCCAAAGGCGTCAGGGCATCCGTAATCGGGGGAGTCATCGGTGCGGTGGTGATGACCCCAACACTTTTTGGTCTCGGTACGGTAATGGGCATTTTTCTCGGTGGTTTTACGGCCGTACTTATTGTTGAACTAATCCGCCAGAGGCAGCTGAAACCCGCCCTCAGGGCAGGCTATGGTGCTTTTCTGGGAAGGTTTGGTGGAATATTTGTAAAGGGATTTTTTTCCCTCATAATGATCATTCTCACGTTATCGAACATCTATTCATGAAAGAACAGAGCGCGCCCAAAGCGAAATCCAAAATCCAGGAGTATGCGGAAGCGATCATTATCGCCATCCTCATTGCCCTCTTCATCAGAACATTCATCATCCAGGCCTTTAAAATACCTTCCGGATCAATGAAGCCGACTTTCGAGATCGGGGACCATATACTGGTAAATAAATTCATCTACGGCGTGAAGATACCCTACCTGCGCAAGACCATTATCTCGATCAATGAACCACACAGGGGAGATATAGTGGTATTTATTTACCCGGAGGATAAATCAAAGGATTTTATCAAACGTGTTGTCGGAGTCGGTGGGGATACCATTGAAATAAGGAACAAGAAGCTGTTCCTTAACGGCCTGCCTTACAACGATCCTCACGGTATCTACACTGACGATTTCGTGATTCCCGGTTCCATACAGCCCCGTGACAACTATGGACCGGTCACGGTTCGTCCCGGAGCACTTTTCGTGATGGGTGACAACAGAGACCAGAGTTATGACAGCAGGTTCTGGGGATTTGTTGATTTGAAAGATGTCCTGGGAAAGGCTTTTATCATTTACTGGTCATGGGACGGGGAAAATCATTCAGTGAGATGGAACAGATTCGGACAGATTCCCCGGTAGCAAACCTTCTCAACAAAAATCAATACGACAATCTACACGAACGAAGTAACGACCATCGCCAGCGACAAAAAGACCAAGATTAACACTGTCAGCCAGGAGATTATGTTCAGTATCTTTCCGTTCGTGTAGTTCCCCATAATACGCCTGTCATTGACAAGAACCAGCATGAATACCAGAACAAACGGAAGGAGCACCCCGTTGATCACCTGAGAGTAATACATGATGGAAATCAACGGTACATCGGGCAGGAGGATAATACCGGCACCTAAAAATATCATCAGAAAATACATGCCGTAAAACTGCGGTGCCTCTGTGAACTTACGATCAATACTTGATTCCCATCCAAAAGCCTCACAAATCGTATATGCCGTCGAAAGGGGAAGAATGGAGGCAGCAAAGAGCGATGCGTTCAGCAAGCCGAATGCAAAAAACAATGAACAGTACTTTCCCGCCAGGGGTTCCAGTGCGAGCGCCGCGTCCCTGGCACTCTCTATTTTTATCCCGTTCTGGTAGAGAGTAACCGCGCAGAGCATGATGATAAAGAATGCCACAATGTTCACGGTAAATGAACCAAGGATCACGTCGAGACGTGTATATTTATAGTCCTCGGCCTTGAGACCTTTATCGACGACGGATGACTGCAGGTAGAACTGCATCCACGGTGCAATGGTGGTACCCACGATACCGACCGTCATGGTGATAAAACCCGGATCCATACGGAATGTGGGGGTGATGACAGCGGCACCGACTTTCCCCCAATCAGGCTGACCTATGAATCCAGAGATAATGTAGGAGAGATAAAACAGACAGGCGACAAGAAAGGCCTTCTCCACGGATTTATAACTCCCCTTGACCACGAGCCACCAGACAAACAGAGCACTCAGGGGGACGGAAAAGTATTTACTTACCCCGAAAATCTCCATGCTTGCCGCCACACCGGCAAATTCCGACAGGGTATTGCCAAGATTGGCGAGGAATAACAACATCATCAGGTAGAAGGTTACCTTCGCGCCGAAACGTTCACGGATAAGGTCAGACAACCCCTTACCGGATACGACGCCCATACGGGCACACATCTCCTGAATAATGACCAGTAACAGTGTGATGGGAATCAGTGTCCAGAGAAGGGAGAGACCAAACTCTGCGCCTGCCAATGAATAGGTAGTGATGCCACCGGCATCATTATCAACGTTTGAGGTAATGATCCCCGGACCGATGAGGGCGAAAAAGAGGCCGAGGGATTTCCAGGATCTTTTCCAGTATCGCACAGGAAGGACCGCTCCAAGTACGGTGCGGAATGATCTTCTTGATATTGTTTCAGCCATGACGATCTATCACCATCTTCTTCCATTGCCGTCATTTCCCCAGTTCAGGAGCAACTATCTCCAAGAGATTTTTGAACATGATCACTCCCTTCATCCTGTTGCTTCTATCGACAACCGGCAAGGCCATAATACCGTACTTCGCAAAATGCTCCGCAATCGTATCCTTGTGTTCGTCGAGAGATACTGAAACAACCCTGGTGTCCATCAATTCGGAAAGAGGAGTTTCGGGTAACGCTACCAGAAGTTCACGGAGGCTCATCATCCCCATGAGACGCTCCCTGTCATCGACAACATACAGGTAATACACGAAATCCATATCCTCCGCTTCCTTACGGATAACATCCAGGGCTTCTCCCGCTGTTACCGAAGGCGTAAACGACAAAAAAGACGTGGTCATGAGCCCTCCGGCCTCCTCTTCTGGATGAGACAGCAGCTCCTTCACGTCTTCCGCAATTTCCTTTTCCATTTCCATAAGAATATCATCGGCCTTATCTTTGGGAAGATCCCCGAGCAGATCGGCCGCTTCGCTGAGGGACATCTCTTCGATGATATCGGAAGCCTTCTCAACTTCCATTTCCTCAATCAGGCTTACCTGAACCTTCGGGTCTGTTTCCTCAAGAGTCTCGGCGGCGGTTTCCACATCCAGAGCCTTAAATATGACGGTTCTCCTGTGAATATCCAGATCCTCTATGATATCGGCAAGATCCGCAGGACGCAGCATGGCAAGTCGGCTCTGGGATATATTCAAGCGCAGGAGATCGGGTGAAGCAAGAGGTTGCACAAACTTCCACGGGATAAATTGATCGGGCGGAACATAATCGAAGAATCCGCGTGAAATGACATCCATGAGCTTTTCCAGCCCCACCCGCCGCATAAGCCCGCGAAAACCGACATCAACATGCACCACATGGAGGCTGTTACGGGCTTTCAGGAATTGAAGGTCGTTCACCCTGCGTACCTTTGCCCCATTCGTGTCGACAATCTGCTTGTCCAGAAAAGCATCTTTAAGGAGGAGTTCACCCTCCTGCAGAACGGGTTCGTGATAATCCTCCAATGTCTGGCGGCTTGCCACAAACCTCTCACCCGTTTCAGTAACCTCCTGCCAGGCGAGCAGTGATTGTTTCTTTTCCCTCCCTGTCTTGAGAAGAAGATAGGTAACCACGGGGTAAGGTTCAGCAACTCTGGCGACCAGGTCCAAAATCTTGCCGACCGGTCTGCCTTCACTATCAATAACCTTACCCCCTAATATCTTACTCAAAAATAAAAAAACCTGTGGCTCGGAATTCACTACCATATAAAACACCTCCAGGCTGCCTGTCTATAGCATTAATGGAATTATTAAAAAAGCTTTTTTTATCTCTCTTTCTATGATATGCTGCCCGACAATAAAGAAGACAGAATCCTTATGTACAAAAGATTCCCTTTTAATTTAATCCTGAGAGATTGAGAAAGGACATGAAAGAGAAACCGAAGATTTAGCCTGACCGAGCCTTCTCATCCGTGTGGGAAGGCTTTTTTGTGAGTATGACTTTCCAAAGGTGGTGCGAGACAATGAAGCAGAAAAAAATAGTCATGGATGCAGAGGCTCTCGACAGATCTCTCACGCGAATCGCATATGAAATTCTTGAAAGAAACAAGGGGTCAAAGGAACTGTGTCTCGTGGGAATCAGAACCGGAGGCGTTTTTCTGGCGGAGAGGCTGCGCAAGAAGATTTCCAGAATAGAAGGAGCTGACGTTCCGGTCGGCATCCTGGACATTACACTGTACCGGGACGATTTACGCATCACTGATAGAAAACCCAAACTCGGGAGGACGGATATACCCTTCTCCCTGGATAACAAAAAGGTCATCCTCGTCGATGATGTTCTCTTCACGGGGAGAACCATTCGGGCGGCAATGGATGCACTCATCGACTTCGGCAGACCCAAACTTATCCAGTTAGCGGTACTTGTGGACAGAGGTCATCGTGAACTCCCCATAAGGGCGGATTTTGTCGGGAAGAACCTCCCCTCTTCAGCCTGGGAAGATATTGTGGTGAACCTCACGGAAAAAAACGGAATCGACGAAGTTCTCATCCAGGACAGCAACCGTTGATCGGGCGATGGTGATCATATTCAACAATCAACGTTCTTCTCATGATTCGTGCGAGGTTCCTTCATGAAATTCACAAAAAAAGATATCCTGGGCATCAAGGATCTTTCAGTCGAAGAAATCAAGCTCATCCTTGACACTGCCGAATCTTTCATTGAGGTATCCACAAGGGAGATAAAAAAAGTTCCGACCCTACGGGGGAAAACCATCATAAACCTTTTCTTCGAAGCCAGCACCAGAACAAGAACTTCTTTCGAAATCGCCGGCAAAAGGCTGAGTGCCGATACAATAAACATCTCCGCCTCAACGAGCAGCGTGGTAAAGGGAGAAACGCTTATAGACACCGCACGCAACATCGAGGCGATGAACCCGGATGCGATCGTTATCCGTCACAGTGCCGCGGGAGCTCCCCATCTTTTGGCCAGAATGGTGAAACAGTCGATCATTAATGCCGGCGACGGTGCTCACGAACACCCCACACAGGCATTACTGGACATGATGACGATACGGGAGAAAAAAGGGAGAATTGCGGGCCTCGCGGTAGCAATCGTGGGAGACATTGCCCACAGCCGTGTCGCCCGTTCCAATATCTACGGCCTCACAAAAATGGGAGCCCGTGTCATTGTGGCAGGTCCTGCAATGATGATTCCCCGGGATATTGAACGTATGGGAGTTTCCGTGTATCACAAGCTGGAAGATGCGATAAAGGACGTCGATATCATTATGATGTTAAGGATCCAGATGGAGAGACAACAACAGAAAATCTTCCCTTCGTTAAGGGAATACTCAAATTATTTCTGTCTGAATAGAAATAATATCACCCTTGCGAAAGATGACGTACTGGTGATGCATCCCGGGCCGATAAACAGAGGAATAGAAATATCCCCTGACATTGCAGATGGTCCCTATTCCGTGATTCTCGACCAGGTGACAAACGGCGTTGCGGTGCGCATGGCACTGCTTTACCTGCTCATAGGCGGCAAATCATGACAACTTTCACAAACGCCCCCCTTCCCACTCAGGGGGGCTTCATGCTCCGCATGGTTCAGGACCCCTCACTCGTCGGCGAGGATGCTCGTGTGTCTTGTCCTGCTCTTTTTACGGAACCGTCCATTTTCAAGCCATTTTACAACTTGTTACAAAGAGGTAGATCATGAAATTACTGCTCAAGGGAGGCAGGGTAATTGACCCGTCTCAAGATCTGGATGCAAAGATGGATATCCTGATTGCACATGGAAAAATCCTCGAAGTCGGAAGGAAAATTCACAAGCACGGAGAGAATTTCCGGAAACGGACAGAGACTGATATTACCGTCATCAACCTCGGCGGTATGGTCGTGGTCCCCGGACTGATCGACATGCACACCCATCTGCGGGAACCGGGCTTTGAATACAGGGAAACAATCCGGACGGGAAGTGAAGCAGCATCTTCTGGTGGATTTACGTCAGTCGCCTGCATGCCCAATACCTTGCCCGTCAATGATAACCGTTCCGTGACTGAATATATCGTGAGAAAGGCAGCAGCGTGTAATATCGTCAATGTCTATCCCATTGCATCGATCACCATGGGCGCTGAAGGAAACGTCATGACAGAATTCAGAGATTTGAGAGATGCCGGTGCCGTTGCGTTCTCGGACGACGGGAAGCCCGTTAACAACAGTGCTCTGATGAGAAGGGCGCTTGAGTATGCATCTTCACTCGGCCTACCCATCATTTCCCACTGCGAAGACCTTTCCCTCTCTGCCGGTGGCTCAATGAATGAAGGGTTCGTATCAACCGAACTCGGCCTCCAGGGGATTCCCGCCATAGCGGAAGAAGCCTTCATTGCGAGAGATATCATTATCGCGGAATATACGGAAGCTCTGCTTCACATTGCCCATGTGAGCACCGCGGGGGCTGTGAGACTGATCAGAACCGCCAAAGAAAGAGGACTGAAAATAACCGCGGAAACGGCCCCCCACTATTTTACCCTTACAGAAGATGCCCTGAGAGAGTATGACACATGTACCAAGGTCAATCCTCCCTTACGCACCGCAGAGGATGTAAAGGCAATCAAAGAAGGTCTCAAAGACGGTACTATCGACGCTATCGCGAGCGATCATGCGCCGCATGCTCCCACAGACAAAGAAGTGGAGTTCGAGTATGCAGCTTTCGGCATCACCGGATTAGAAACCTCCCTTTCCCTGAGCCTCCGGCTGGTCGAAGAGGGTATCCTCACGCTGAATCAACTTATTCTGAAGATGAGTACGATTCCGGCCAGAATACTCAATCTCCCCAAGGGCACTCTCAGGGCAGGGGCGGATGCCGATATTACCGTACTCGACCTTAATAAAAAATGGACCGTCGATCGGGCAATGCTTCGCTCAAAAGGGAAAAACACGCCGTTCCATCAATGGACTCTGAAAGGGAAACCCGTCCTGACAATAATGGGGGGGGAAATAAAACATCAGGAACTGCCATGAGCGCACGGACAATCCATAAATCGTCAGCTGTCGTCCTGCACAGTCTCGATTACGGAGAATCCGATCGCATCGTAACATTTTATACCAGCGACTTCGGCAAGCTCAAGGGGATCGCAAAAGGCGCCCGGCGAAGCAAAAAAAGATTCGTAAACGCCCTCGAGCCTTTCTGCTGCTGTACCGTCATGTTTTCCAAAAAGGTGAGCAGTGCGCTTGCCCTCATCGAGGGCTGTGATATCAACAACCATAACGCTCGTATAAGAGAAGACCTTGACAAGACGCTGGTTTCAACATACCTTATTGATCTCATTGATAAATTCACAATAGAAGGGAAAAAAAACAACCCGTTGTTTCAATTGCTGACCCATTTTCTCTCTCTTATTAATGAGGGAATTCCTTCCGAAAAATTTATCCGGTTTTTTGAAATACGTCTTCTCAAGCTCTCCGGATATGAACCGCTTCTGGAGAGTTGCAGAATCTGCAGAAAACCCCTGGCGAAAATGATTTCCCATCATTTCATTCCTGCCGAAGGGGGATTGAGATGCGCAGCATGCTGCGAGAATTCATTCAATTCCCTCTGTGTGTCCGCCGGTACCATTAACACCCTCATACTCGGGAAAGAGATTGCCCTTGAAAGAATGAACAGCCTATCCCTCTCTGATCAGTCGCTGAGAGAAAGCAGGGAGATTCTCGAAAGATTCATCCGCCACCTTCTGGGAAAAGAGCTGAAGTCCCTCCAGGTTCTCAATCAAATAAGGAAAATGGATACCTGATCTTTCTCGGTTCGGGCTTTTCACGGCACAGGTTTTTCATATTGACACAGCATTTTCAACATGTTAAGTAGCCGCGTCGAGAAAAGCTCCGCGAAATCAAGAGAAAAGTCCGTATCGTACGCTCCCGGCGTGCGGTACGCCACTCGAGTAAAACGTATTAATACCCCGTTCGCTGGAAGGGGTGGTATTCAGGAGGACACGGTGAATTTTCAAGAATTGATACTGGCACTTGATACATACTGGGCGGACTACGGCTGTGTAATTCAGCAACCCTACGATCTCGAGGTAGGGGCCGGTACATCGAATCCCGCGACATTTCTGCGCGCACTTGGCCCTGAACCATGGAACGTGGCTTACGTGGAACCGTCAAGGAGACCAACCGATGGCAGGTATGGCGAGAATCCGAACAGGCTGCAACACTACTACCAGTATCAGGTGATCCTCAAACCCTCCCCTTTTGAAATCCAGGAGCTCTACCTCGATTCTCTCAAAAGTTTCGGCATCGATCCCCTTGATCACGACATACGTTTCGTCGAAGACGACTGGGAATCACCCACTCTCGGTGCCTGGGGGCTGGGATGGGAGGTCTGGCTTGACGGCATGGAAATCACACAGTTCACGTATTTTCAACAGTGCGGAGGTATTGACCTTAACCCAGTGTGTGGTGAGCTCACATATGGTATCGAGCGTATTGCCATGTATATCCAGGGGGTAGATAGCGTCTACGACCTGAACTGGAATGACCAGGTCACCTATGGGGATGTTCACCATAAGGGCGAGGTCGAATGGTCATACTATAACTTCAAATACGCTGACGTCGAGATGCTGAGGAAAAGTTTCGACATGTGCGAGGCCGAATCCATCAGGATGGCCGAGAAGGAACTGGTTCTCCCCACTTATGATTATTGCCTGAAATGCTCCCATATTTTCAACCTGCTGAACGCCCGGGGAGCCATAAGCGTAGCTGAACGAACGAGCTATGTCGGCAGAGTGAGAAATCTGGCAAGACTCAGCGCGGAAGGTTACATCAAACAACGGGAAAAAATGGGTTACCCCCTGATAGGAAAGGCAAAGCGCAGATACTGAGCATTGCATTCCCGGGCATGTAAAAAGATACCACGTACAATCGAAAGGTACAGAGTCTGGAATTGAGAAATCAGGATTTATTTTAAGAATGGAGATCAATAGATGGGCAAAGAACTGCTACTTGAGATAGGAACGGAAGAAATCCCCGCCGCCTTCCTACCAAAGGCAATGCAAGATATGGACGAAATTATCAGGAGGGAATTCTCTCTCAAGCGTATTCAGCACGGGGAGATCCGGGCAATGGCAACACCACGGCGACTCTGCCTTTGTGTTGCCAATCTTTCAAGCAGGCAGGAAGACCAGGTCATTGAAAAGCTTGGCCCCGCGAAAAGGGTTGCGTTCGACGAGCAGGGGAACCCTACCAAGGCCGCACTCGGATTCGCATCAGGGCAGGGAATTGATGTCTCTGAACTGGAAACAGTCACCACCGAGAAGGGGGAGTATATCTGCGCCCGCAGGAAAATCACGGGAGAATATACGAAGGCTCTTCTGCCGGAGATTATCGTGAGGTTTATCACTTCCATTCCCTTTAAAAAGTCCATGCGCTGGTCCAATCTGGAAATACGGTTTGCCCGGCCGATACACTGGATACTCGCCATCTACGGAGGCGAAACAATACCCTTCAGAATCGAAAATATCCAAAGCGGAAACAAAAGCCGCGGGCACCGTTTCATGAGCCCGAAAGCCTTCTCAGTAAAAAATCTGAAGGACTATATTGCAAAATGCAAAAAGCATTACGTAATAGTTGACCCCGACGAAAGAAAAAAAATTATCATCGAAGAGGCGACGCACGCAGCAGCGAAAGCCGGTGGGAAAATCTTCTATACGGATGATCTTTTGGAAACAGTGACATATCTCGTTGAATATCCCACTGCCGTGTGCGGAAGCTTTGAGAAAGACTTTCTCAAGCTCCCCAAGGAAGTACTTACCACATGCATGATGACGCATCAGAAATACTTTCCTGTCACCGATCACCACGGGAATCTGCTCCCCAACTTCATCACCATCAATAATACTCCAGCCCGTGACCCATCAGTTGTTGCCAAGGGAAATGAAAAGGTGATCCGGGCACGTCTTGCCGACGCAAAATTTTTCTTCGAAGAGGACCAGAAAACTTCTTTGGATGTGCACTTCGAAAAATTAAAGCAGGTCGTATTTCACACCCAGTTGGGCACTTCCTACGATAAAGTTCTGCAGTTCAGAGAGCTGGCCCGGTATCTCGCAGAGCAGATTAATCCCGCACTCAGACAGACGGTTGACCGCACGGCAGTCCTTGCAAAGGCAGACCTGGAAACGCAGATGGTCTATGAATTCCCGGAACTTCAGGGAATCATGGGCAGAGAGTACTCACTCATAGCAGGTGAAAATCCCACTGTGTCTAAAGCCGTGTATGAACATTATCTTCCCACTGCCGCCGGAGGCAACCTTCCGGAAACAGACGAGGGAGCTATCGTGAGCATTACCGATAAGCTGGACACGATAGTGGGGTTCTTCGGCGTCAACCTCGTACCGACGGGTACGGCGGATCCATACGCACTGCGCCGACAGGCGATCGGTATCATCAATATTATTCTGAACAAACAATACCAGATTCAACTCGATCGCCTCATCGACAAAAGCATGTCGATCTTGGCAGGCAAACTCAAACGTCCCCAGGCGGAAATTAAAGCCGATGTTCTTGAATTCTTCAAGGGGAGGTTTGAAAACCAACTCATTTCGCAAGGTTATTCGTACGATGTGGTTGACGGGGTCCTGGCAACAGGCACATCGAACATCGTTCAGTCATTCAGGAAAGTTGAGGCAATGGAACGGTTTAAAAGCCACGCGGATTTCAAGCCACTTGCGATTGCCTTCAAACGCGTGGGCAACATAATCAAGGGATTTAAAAACGGTTCCGTTGATCCCTCAAGGTTCGAAACAGAAGAAGAGAGACGATTATACAGCGCTTTCTCAGACGTAAGGGAAAAAGTGACCAGGCTTATCACGGCTGACGATTATCCATCAGCCCTTACGGAACTTGCCAGCCTGAGAAAACCTGTAGATGACTTCTTCGAAAACGTACTGGTTATGGCAAAGGACGAAACGATCCGATTTAACCGGCTTTCTTTCCTGACGGAAATATCAAAATTGTTTTATTCCATTGCAGACTTTTCGAAGATTGTTACGGAATCTTAATTTGTTGATGGTACGCCCTTTACCTGTCACTCTTCCCGCGATACTTTTCCGTAAAATAATCCGATTCCCGTAACACGTAATTTATATTGAATTTTTTTTATTCTGTTTTAACATTATTCTCTAGTCCATCGTTTGGGCTAAAAAAACCGGATTCGAAGATCACGACATGGGCACTCAAACCACAACTCTCCATGCAGAGAACAAAATGGATAATAACCTGATAATTGATCAGCAAGCTGCTCTGGAGGAACAACTGCGACTCCGCAAGGCGCTGCAGGATATCACAAATCGAATCCACGCCGCTCAGAATACAAAGCAGATCCTGGTTGATCTGAAAGACGGCATTCTGAATCTTTTCGACGCCTACTCGATCACCATCTATGTCGTGGACAAAACAAAAAATGAAATCTATTCCATGTTCCTCTCCGGCTCTCAATTAAAGGAAATCAGGGTTCCCATCAGTAACAAAAGCATCGCCGGTTATGTGGCCAATACGGGGAAGCTGGTAAATATAGAAGACGTGTATGATACCGCGGAACTGAAAACTATCGATAAAGAGATGGGCTTTGATTACAGCTGGGATAAGAAATCCGGCTTCAAAACAAAACAGATACTGGCAGCCCCCATCTTGTATGAAAAAACTCTCAAAGGGGTTATCCAGATACTCAACAAAAAAGGGCCCGGGAAATTTACGGAAGATGAACAGGGATGTCTCCTGGAGATTGCAGATGTGCTCGGTGTGGCCCTTTATAACCAGGAAAGGTTCGCGAGAAGGAGAAAAACGAGGTTTGACTTTCTCGTATCCCGGGGCTTGCTCAAAGAAGACGAACTTGACAACGCCTGGGACGAGTCAAGAGAGAAAAAGGAAAGCATGGAAACTTTCCTTATGGGTAAGTATAAAATATCGAGAGACGATATCACGAAATCTTATGAGGAATATTTCCGATGTAAAGTGATTCAATTCAACGACAAGTTTCCTATCCCGGGTGAACTGCTCAGAAATCTGAAAAAAGAATTCCTCCGCCGCGAGATGTGGGTACCCTTAGAGAAAGTGGACGGGAATATACATGTCATCGTGGACGACCCCAACAACATACTGAAGCGGGATGCCATCGAAAACATCCTGAAAACGAAAGCGGTAAAATACAGTGTCGCCTTTACAGACGACATCCTTAAGTATATCAACATGTCTTTCACATCACATGAAGATGAACATTCGATAAACGACCTTCTGGGACAACTTGACGAAGACGAGGATGCGGATCAAGAAGAAGACGGCGAAGTCGTTAACGAATCGGACAGCGTTATCATGCAGCTGGTGAACAAGATCATCAACGACGCATATGCGAGGCGAACATCCGATATTCACATAGAACCGAACGTCACCAAGAAAAACGTGGAAATCCGGTACAGGGTCGATGGAGACTGCATGATCTATCAGACCCTTCCTTACAATTACAGGGCTGCCGTCGTTTCACGCATCAAGATCATGTCCAACTTAGATATTACGGAAAAAAGGAAACCCCAGGACGGAAAGATAAAATTCAGACGATCCGGGGGAGATGAAATCGAGCTTCGTGTGGCGACGATTCCGACCCAGGGAGGCGTGGAGGATGTGGTCATGCGAATCCTGGCCAAGGGGACGACCATGCCCCTGCAGGCCATGGGCTTATCCGAAAGAAACTACAAGGAACTCACCGGCATCGCGGAAAAGCCTTACGGCATGATACTGGTTGTAGGACCTACCGGTTCCGGAAAAACGACAACTCTTCATGCGACATTGCACCATATCAACACCCCTGATAAAAAGATATGGACGGCGGAAGATCCCGTGGAAATTACCCAGTATGGCCTCCGTCAGGTGCAGGTGCAGCCCAAGATCGGATTTAATTTCGCCGCCGCCATGCGCGCTTTTCTTCGCGCCGATCCGGACGTAATCATGGTCGGTGAAATGAGGGATCAAGAAACAGCAAAAACAGGCGTTGAGGCGTCACTGACAGGACACTTAGTGTTCAGTACCCTCCACACAAACAGTGCCCCGGAAACTATCGTAAGACTTCTTGACATGGGGATAGATCCTCTGAACTTCGCGGATTCTCTACTGGGAATTCTTGCCCAGCGGCTTGTGAGAACCCTCTGCAAAAATTGCAAAGAGGCCTATCATCCTACACTGGAGGAATACAACGAAATTGTGGAGACTTACGGTCCCGAGCATTTTGCAAAATTGAATATCCCCTACTCGGACGACCTGACCCTGTACCGGCCGAAAGGGTGCGACATCTGTGACAAATCAGGATACAAGGGAAGAATGGGTATTCATGAACTCATTATCAACACGGATAACATCAAAAAACTGATCCAGAAGCACGAGTCCGTAGAGGTAATCCGTGAAGTGGCGATGTCGGAAGGAATGAATACGTTACTTCAGGACGGACTTCAGAAAGCATTTAAAGGGCTGACAGACGCAAAGCAAGTCCGCAGGGTCTGCATCAAATAGACACAAATCAGACTTAATCCAGATATTACCGTCTCCACTACAACCATAAACATCGCTCCATGCACCGTCAGGAATCGTGATCGAATACATATCCCATTGAACGAAGGCTCCGGAAAAACACAGGCTGGTGGGGATCATCCTCAAAGTACTTCCGCAGCCGTACCATGAAATTATCCACGGTTCTCGTCGAGGTTGATCCTGCATATCCCCATCCGATTTCCAGAAGTTCGCGCCGTGATACCGGTTTCCCGCGGTTTGCAATGAATACCTTGAGAAGTTTCACCTCCTGCTCCGTAAGAATCACTTGCCCCCTCCGGCAGAGGGCGGTGTATGTGGTGAAGTCGATGGTATTCCCTCCAAATGTATAGACAGTTCCCGTGAGAGAGGGACCGGATGCACGAGCATCTTCTGCCCCGCTCCACGCAGCCCTCTTCAGGAGCCGCTCAACCCTGAGCAGGAATTCCTCCAGATCAAAAGGTTTCGACAAATAATCATCAACACCGTAAGAAAGTCCCTTTACCCTGTATTCAGGTTCGCTCTTCACCGAAAGAATGAGGATCGGAAGCCGCTCGTCCTCGATGCGGATACTGCGCAGGACCGACAAACCGTCTATATGGGGCAGCATGATGTCCAGAATGATAAGATCCGGTTTCCACGCTTTCCATTCCCTGAGACCGCAAAGACCGTCAACCGCCGTCATGACATCGTAACCCCTTAGGGAAAGATTTAACCTCAAGCCTTCCGCGATGTGCCTGTCGTCCTCGATGATAAGGATCTTTTTCCCCCTTGAATGCTCCATGAAATACGCCACCCCTCAATATCCTGACATGTGTTTCACGTTCTCAGCCTTCAACAGGAACGCGGAGCGGCAGCGTCAGTGTGAAAACGGCTCCCTTTCCTATTCCCTCACTTTCGGCTGTCACCTTTCCCTTATGAATTTTCGCGATCTGCGAAGCCATATACAGGCCGAGACCGCCCCCCTTCGCCGTCATGTTATCAGTATGACCTATCTGGTAAAAGATTCTAAAAATCTTTTTGACTTCCGCCTTATCAATGCCTATCCCGTTGTCCTCAAACTGGATATCCAACCTTTTTTTCCGGGCAATAAAACGAACGTCAACCCGCGGCGTGGCTGATTCATTGTATTTCACTGCATTTGTCATTATGTTCATCAGAAACATATCGAAAAGTGGGGGATTGATCGGGTAGAATAACGGTTTCCCGACAGAATTATGTATCCTGATATCGCAATTGGGAAAGAGATCGGCATTTCTCTTATAAAATTGTTGAACCGCATCCACGAGATCCGCTTTCTCAAATTCTTTCCAGTAACTGCTGCTCTCAATTCTGGCGAGGTTTAGGATGCGATTGATATTGTCAAGGAGACGGTCAACGTCCTGGATCATGAAACCGATATACTTGATCTGGTCGTCACGGGAGAGATTATATTTCGCGAAAGTATCCAGATAAAGCTTCAGGGATGTCACCGGTGTTTTCAGTTCGTGAGTAAAATTGTTGATGAAGTTCCTCTGCAATCGGTAGAGCTGCCATGTTTTTTGATAGTAGAGAAAAATGAAGAATATCCCTATCAGGATTATTCCCACCAGAAGGGAGAGGACCATGATGACTACCCAGGTACTGATCTCGAATATCTGGCCCGGATCGATATGATACTTCTCTATGACCGCTGTGAGTCCCTTGCTGACCCCGATGTACCAGTATATATAGAGAAAGAGGGAGGCAGCCAGAGCCACAATGGAGAAGATGAATATTGCAAAAGGATAAAACCACTTTAATCGGTCCATAGAGAGAACTCCCTGGAAATGATCACGAGTACTTCTCTGGGGAGATACGTATATCAGGGTGCAATCCCTGTCAATGGACAAATATTCCCCCACTCCCTTCCGGAGACTGCTTTGTAAAACTTTTGTAAAATCCCCGAAGAGACCTTTTCATTTCCGTATCTTTTTTTTAGCATACAAACATATTTCCTAAAGAGGGATCCCCAGATGCAGAAATTACATCCCGTGCACCCGATGGGAACAAGCGCCAGGATATTGCTCACAAGCGTGTTCGGCCCCTATGCCCAGAACGACGAATACGGCAGCAGGGAGATCAATCCCATGGAGCTTTACCACAATCAGGTTACACGCATCCAGGGAGGATTTTCTCTCCGGATGTTCCACCGTTCCTTCAGCCTGCTGATGCTGCAGGTAAATATCGATGCTCCCTGTACCGTCCTGGATTTCCCTTCACTCGAAGAGTTCATTCATGAAATCCGGGAGAATGAATACGACATCATCGGTATCAGCTCCATCATCACGAACTTTTACAAAGTGAAAAAAATGTGCGAGCTGATCCGCGCGCACCGGCCGGATACAACGATTGTTGTCGGGGGACACATCTCCAACAAAGAGAACATTGACCGCATAATCGATGCCGACTATATCGTCAGGGGAGACGGAATCCAATGGTTTCGGCGGTTTTTAGGCCAGGACGAAAAAAAATCCATCCGGCATCCCATGGTTTACTCGGGATTTGGCACCCGGATCATGGGGATTAACCTTCCGCACATACGGGGACGAACAGCCGCCATCTTGATTCCCTCTGTGGGTTGCCCGATGGGCTGTAACTTCTGTTCCACATCTGCCCTCTTCGGGGGAAAGGGAAAATTCATCAATTTCTACGATACCGGTGATGAACTTTTCTCTGTCATGTGTCAGATCGAAAAGAAACTCTCGGTGAGATCCTTTTTCGTTCTCGACGAAAATTTCCTCCTCCATCGGAAGCGGGCGCTCCGGCTTTTAGAACTGATGGAAGAAAATAAAAAAAGCTGGGCTTTATGCGTATTCAGTTCCGCACGAATCTTGCGGGACTACACCATGGAACAGTTAGTGGGATTGGGAATTACCTGGATCTGGATTGGTCTGGAAGGCGAGAGTAGCCAGTATCGCAAACTGGAGGATGTCGATACCCGGGTCCTGGTGAAAACCCTGCAGTCCCATGGTATACGCATCATGGGATCATCAATCATCGGTCTGGAAAACCACACGCCGGAAAACATCGAAAGTGTGATCGAATACGCAGTAAGTCATGATACTGATTTTCACCAGTTCATGCTCTACACACCGAATCCGGGGACACCGCTTTATGCACAACACCGCAAAGAGGGAAAACTGCTTCCCGAATCAGAAATCCCTCTGGCAGATTCCCACGGTCAGTACCGGTTCAACTACCATCACCCCTTCATAAAAGACGGACGGGAAGAAGAATTCCTCATCCGGGCATTTCAAAAAGATTTCGATATCAACGGACCCAGCCTCTACCGCCTCATAAGGACGATGCTGAAAGGCTGGCAGAGATATAAGGATCATCCTGACCTGAGGATTCGAGATCGCTTTTACTGGGATGCAGCATCTCTTCGCTCCTCCTATTCGGGAGCTGTATGGGCCATGATTAAGTGGTACCGGGTGAACAAGCAGATGTCGGAAAAGCTCACTCTCCTCCTTATAGATCTTTACAGAACTTTTGGCTGGAAAACGAAAATTATGGCACCGGTAACCGGACGCTACATCCTCACAAAACTAAAACAGGAAAAAAAACGTCTCACGCAAGGCTGGACATATGAACCCAGGTCATTCCATGAAAAAAACGCCGCGGCCCTCGCCCTGGAGAAAAAAGGTCCCAGCCACACCAGAGTCGCCATCCCGGAAACACCACGCCCCGTCCCGGACCATGTACCTGCTCACGGTAGATGAGGTACACATCTATTTAAGACGTACCCTGAAGTCTCTGAAGTGCGCCGGGAAATCAGCGAATCTTATCCTTCCATTCATTGAGTTTCTGCAAAGCCTCCATCGGCGTGATATTCATGACATCTATTTCCTTCAGTTCGCGCATGATGATATCCTCCTCGTCCGCAAAGAGGCTTAACTGATGCTTGCCCCCCGGGACAGCTCTCCTCCCGCGGGCAATCTTCGGCATACCGACTTCGTCGAATTCACCCCTCTCGAGATTTCTCAACACCTCTCCCGCCCGGGCGATGACTTCCTCAGGTACCCCCGCGATCCGTGCCACTTGTATCCCGTAGCTCCGATCCGTCCCGCCTTCCGTAATCTTCCTGAGAAAGATGATCCTGTCTCCCCATTCCTTGACAGCGATATTGTAATTCTTCACCCCCGTTTTGGTGAGCGCGAGGTCGGTCAATTGATGGTAATGAGTGGCAAATAGCGTACGCGCCCCGATGTGTTTCGCATCATGGATGAATTCTGCGGTCGCCCACGCGATGCTGAGACCGTCAAAAGTGCTGGTTCCTCTTCCCACTTCATCAAGGATGATCAGGCTCCGCCGGGTCGCATTCCTCAGGATGATCGCCACCTCGTTCATTTCCACCATAAACGTGCTCTGTCCCCGGGCAAGGCTGTCCGCAGCACCCACCCGCGTAAATATGCGATCAACAATGCCGATGTTCGCCTTTGTCGCAGGCACGAAACTTCCCATCTGGGCAAGGATCACTATGAGTGCGACCTGTCTGATATAGGTTGACTTACCCGCCATATTGGGGCCCGTGATGACGAGAAGACGGTTGCCATCCAGATCAAGGTAGAGATCGTTGGGCACAAAACCTTCGGGCAGTGGCATCCGCTCCACAACCGGATGCCTTCCATCTCTTATCTCCATCCTGTCTTCAGAATCGACATGGGGGCAACAGTAATTATACCGTTCAGCAACCTCGGCGAGCGCCGCCACGGCATCAACCCCGGCAACGCAGGATGCGGTCGTCTGAATACGCCTGATCTCGGTTGCAATACAATCACGGATTCCGACAAAGAGAGTATATTCCCTCTCTTTCCGACGATCCTCTGCATTCAGAACAGTATATTCGTATTCCTTCAGCTCCTGGTTGATATACCGCTCCGCATTCACCAGCGTCTGTTTCCGGACGTAGTCATCGGGAACGAGATGGGTATTTATCTTCGATACCTCGATATAATATCCGAAGACGTTGTTAAAACCCACCTTCAACGAACCAATACCGGTCCTTTTTCGCTCTTTTTCTTCCAACGCGGCAATCCACTTCTTGCCATCTCTACTGATCGTGATGAGTTCATCAAGTTCAGGATCGTAACCCTCCTTGATGATGCCGCCCTCACGGATTGTCAGGGGGGCATCTTCTTTTATTGATCTCTCAATCAGTTCGCAGATATCCTGCATATCATCGATGGACGCGCAGCTTGTATTCAGGAGAGGAGATGCCAAGCCGCCGAGCAAAGACCTGATCTGCGGCAGAACATTCAGAGAGTTTTTCAGAGCGATGAGATCCCGTCCGTTGGCAACACCCATAGATATTCTGCTTGCCAGACGCTCCAGATCGTAGATCCCGCAAAGAGCCTCACGCAGGTTTGTCCTCAGTATATGGTGTTCCTTGATCTCAGATACCGCAACAAGTCTTTGCGTGATTTGCTCCAAATCCACCGAAGGATAGTTGAGCCACCACCGAAGCCTCCTGCTCCCCATGGAAGTTACCGTTGCGTCAAGGATATGGAAGAGCGACCCCTCTTTTCTGTTATCAGCAATAGTAGAAAATAACTCGAGATTTCTCTTTGCGACGCCATCTAAAACGAGGAAGCTGTCCATTTCATACCATTGAATGGTATTGATGTGGCGGAGGTGTTCTTTTTGCGTTTCCTCCACATACCTGAGAATCGCTCCGGCAGCGGCAACCGCCGCTTCTCTCACTAAAATCCCCTGCTGATCCAAAAGATTATCAGGGAAATACTCCTTCAAACGGGCCACCGCCTGCTCACGATCGAAGTAGTCCGGAGAAAAATAATTGATCCTGCAGCGGGGTTCTCCCCGGGATAATTCTTTGACGACGGCCCTTTCCTGAATGTCATCACCTACAATCATTTCCCGGAAATCGATATCGCTTATTTCGGCAGTGAAATATTCTCTGTCCCGCGATTCAGTGACGCGAAACTCCCCCGTGGATATATCAAGAAACGCCAGGCCGAACCTGCCCTCCCGATACGTAAGGGCCGCGAGGAAAGCGTTCTCTCTCGTATTGACATTATCCGCATCTACGAAGAGACCGGGCGTAATGATCCTCACCACCTCCCTCTTCACAATGCCCTTTGCCAGTTTCGGATCCTCTATCTGTTCACAGATCGCTACCTTGAATCCCTTCTCGATAAGTTTCGCAATGTACGCCGAGGCGGCATGATAGGGAATCCCACAAAGTGGTATACTGTCTTTTTTCCCTTTGTTTCTCGAGGTCAGGGTGATCTCCAGAATCCTGGAAGCAGTCACGGCATCCTCAAAAAACATCTCATAGAAGTCCCCCATCCTGAAAAAAAGAATGCAGTCTTTATACTGCTCCTTGATTTCCAGGTACTGCCTCATGGCGGGAGTCAAATTCATAATGGTCTTCATTCCCACCTGTCACCTTTCTTCTTAAGATCGATATAGTGCATCCGTTCCACCCGTCCCCGGTCACTGATAAAATAATTGAGAAACCAGCTTATCACGCTGATAATCAGGGCTCCGAACACTGCGGTCCAGAACCCATGGACCTCGAACCCGGGAATGACGCCCGACACCATTTTCAGCATCAGGGCATTGATCAGGAACGTGAAGAGACCGAAGGTGAGGATATTGATGGGTAACGTGAGAATAAGAAGGACGGGACGGAAAAGAGCATTCAGAATGCCCAGCAGCGCCGCGGCGAGAAAGGCGGAAGAAAACCCACTGAGAGAAATCCCCTCCAGCAGGTAGGAAGCAAGGATGATTGCCACGGTAAGAATCAACCAGCGCACTAAGAGTCCCATGGTGACGCTTCTCTTTTATGGAAACCGGGCAAACTGTTCTCTCGTTGCTCCGCAGACGGGGCATTCGTCCGGCAACACCCCGTCCGAAACATAACCGCACACTTTACACACGTAATACGTCGTTTCCCGTTCCTCCATCAGGTGACCCATCGCCTCTTTATAGAGCTTGCCATGAACCTCCTCAACATCCCTGCTCTGACTGAAATGCAGAACGGCTCCCATATTGCCCTCCGCCTCCGCCTGCTTGATAAAGTGATCGTAGGCAACCTCTGCGACCTGCGTTTCAGATTCGAAGCTCGCCGCCAGATTCTCCTCGGTACTTTTCACTTTTCTTAAAATCTGGAGTGCCCGGGCACCATGGATTTCTTCGGAAAACGCAATGACACGAAACAGTTTGGCAATCTGGCGGTATCCTTCTTCTTCCGCCTTTTCGGCGTAGACCTTCAACCTCAGCGCTGCCTTCGCCTCACCTGTATACGCCTGGTATAACGCATCTTCCGTCTTGCTCATCTCGGGAAAACCTCGCTCACTCACGCTATTCATTCAGGGGAAAACTCATCTTTACTGGCACCGCATACGGGACAGACCCAATCCTCGGAAAGTTTTTTAAATGGAACACCGGGAGGAATATTACTATCCGGATCACCTTTGGAAGGATCATACACATAACCGCATATACCGCATACATAGTTTTCCATCTCTTCATTCTCCCTTCTCTATATAATAGTGGAACAAATTTCCTCCTTGTTCAATCACGCAATCTTCTCGATGCTTTGTGGAAGAGAACACCCCCTCAGACCGTAGTTACTTTTTCCCGTAGTTTTTCCGCAATAAGGGTCCCCAGAGAGAAGCATTTTTTGAGAACTTCCCCATCCGGTCTGTGCCTCACACTGAGGGCATCTCCCACCAGTTCCACTTTCATTTCCGAAAGCACTTTAAGGATCTGCCCCACTGCTTCACCGCTCCACCCGTATGAACCGAATGCCTGTCCGATGAGGTTCGCCGGTCTCAAGCCCCGTATATATGTCAAGACGTCCGCGATATGAGGCAACATGTTGTTGTTCAAGGTCGAAGATCCCACGACAAGAGCACCCGCTTCCAGGAGTTCATACACCACATCGCTTCGATGGAACTCATCCATTGACATGAGTTTTACGGCGATACCTCCCTGGGCAAGTCCCTCTGCGATTGCACTCGCCATCAGTTCCGTACTGTGCCACATCGTGGCGTAGACAATCACCGTTTTCAAGGCAGGTTTCTGGACAGCCCATTGTCCATAGAGCTCGATGATCCCTTTCATATTCTTGCGCCACACCGGCCCGTGATCGGGGGCGATTGCCCTGAATTCCATGCCAGAAGATGCCACTCTGTCCAGGAGCTTCAGCACCAGGGATGAGTAAGGAAGGATGATATTGGCATAATATGTGGCTGCCTCGTACAGGAGGATGGCGTCCTCAATCTCGTCGTCGAACCTCTCGGAAGTAGCCAGGTGCATTCCGAACGCATCCTGGGAAAACAGGACATGTTCCTCGGCGAGATAGGTAAACATGCTGTCCGGCCAGTGGAGCATGCGCGTTTCCATGAACGAAAGTTTCATGTTTCCCAGATTGAGGTGATCCCCGTCCTTCACCACTGTAATCTCCCACTCAACGGGGAGAAGTTCCTTGAGGGTCTTTGATCCCATGGGTGAGGCCATCACTTTCTCCGGGTTGATAAGCTCAATGACCTCCGGGAGACACCCGGAGTGATCCATCTCCGAATGGTTGGAAATCACATACTTTATTTTCCCGGGATCAACAACAGAGGCAACCCGGGAAAGCATCTCTTCCCGGAAGGGCTTCTTCACCGCGTCGATAAGGGTGATCTTATCCGCAGTGATAAGATAGGCGTTGTAAGTACTGCCCCTTCTTGTGAGATACCCGTGAAAATCACGGATGGTCCAGTCAATGGCCCCCACCCAGTAGACATGATCGCTCACCCTCACTGCCTTGTAGAACTCTCCCATGTCACCACCTCATATTTTCTCAGAACGTAAATCCCCCGCCCAACATGCGAAGGAAACAAGAATAGCACTCAATTCTCGGTTCTTGACAAGAAAGTTGGGTTGTATTATAAGGCGCAACTCAAATCATCACGCCCGTTTAGAAGAAATCGAATCATTATGAAATTACAGTGAATAAACAGGCTTGTTACCTCATATCCATTTTAGAGGAATTTAGCAAGACAATTTCATTGAACTAATGAAACTTATAAGACTTTTATTGACTTTCACACTTTGTTATAATATTGAGGGTCAACGAAATCCGATTGTTCCCCGGTAGCTCAGTCGGTAGAGCAGATGGCTGTTAACCATCGGGTCCGTGGTTCGAGTCCGCGCCGGGGAGCCAGAATAGGAGAGGGGTTAACCAGTTAATGGCGAACCCCTTTTTCTTTTGATCAACATTTCTCCCCACTCTCTCCCCATTTTTGAATCAAGTTCCCTTACCTCCCCCCACCCCCACTCACCTCGCTTTTGGAGTCCCGCATCTGAAAAATTCCACTCCTCGCGCACATTATCTTGGTAGTGTAAAATATTTTGTGTAAATTTCTAAAGGTAGAAAAAAAGGCGCTTTTCCTTTACAAGGGTTTATCCCAGAACCTAAGAGAAAGGAGAAAGCGCCATGAAACTGGAAATTACAGTAGCCGA
>Ga0233423_10000164_pt1 | contig 41260 bp, 36 predicted proteins | sample Watercolumn_Mata_FD_180713 | JGI IMG/M metagenome (GOLD analysis project Ga0233423, IMG submission 180713) | Freshwater microbial communities from Lake Matano, South Sulawesi, Indonesia - Watercolumn_Matano_2014_112_MG | ecosystem: Environmental > Aquatic > Freshwater > Lake | place: Indonesia... | reverse complement strand
GTGACCTTCGTTATCTTCTACATCAAATGAACAGCGGACACATCACCAGTGTGATGGTGCTGAGCAATTTGACCAAGACATGCAGTGAGGGTCCAGCGGTGTCCTTGAACGGGTCGCCTACGGTGTCACCGACAACAGCCGCAGCATGAGTGAAAGTACCCTTGCCTATCACCTTGCCATTCTCATCCTTGAGCTGCCCGTCTTCAATCATCTTCTTGGCATTATCCCAGGCACCACCACCGTTGTTCATAAATGAAGCCATCATAATACCGGCGATAGTACCCACCATGAGCAAAGCAGCTACCACCATGGCTGAATCGTAGCCTAGCCATTTGAAAATAAGCCCGACAATTACAGGTGCCAACACTGGCAAAAGTCCCGGCATAATCATCTCTCTCAGACCAGCGCGGGCAGTAATATCAACCGCGGTAGCATAATCTGGACGAGAAGTGCCCGCCATAATGCCAGGGTCAGCCTGAAATTGGCGGCGGACTTCCTGAATAATCTTAGCTGCGGTCTTTCCTACCGCCTTTATTGCCCAGGAGCTGAATAGGTAGACCAGCATTACTGCAAGCAGGGCGCCTACAAAGACTTCTATCTTGGCGATGTCAACAACGTTGTATTGACCCTCAACACCAAATTTTAGGAATGAAACCCTATCCAGATATGCCTGGAAGAGCAAAAAGGCAGCCAGTCCTGCCGAAACCATGGCATACCCTTTGGTTAAGGCTTTGGTAGTATTGCCCACAGCATCGAGTCGGTCGGTTATGCGACGCACCTCTTTGCCGGCACCCGCCATCTCGTTGATACCATTAGCATTGTCAGTTATGGGTCCGAAGGTGTCCATTGACAACACGTAGGGGCAGGTCATCAGCATGCCCATGGTAGCGACAGCGGTGCCGAAAGCACCGGCACCCTGGACTCCGCTCATGTTGCCCATCCAATAGGCAAGCAAAAGGGCGATGCCAATCACTACGGCTGTCGCCAGTGTGGTTTCGAAGCCGACAGCGGTGCCAGCGACGATGTTAGTTGCTGGTCCTGTTCTTGACGCTTCAGCGATTTCCTGTACCGGTTTGTATCGAGACTCAGTGTAATATTGAGTAATGTAAACAATGACGACGCTGGTAACAATGCCAACTACACCAGCACCGAACAACCACCAGTTGCCCAGCATAAAGTATATGGTTACAGCCATGCCGACAATTGATAGGGCGATAGCCACAAAATATCCTCGGTTCAGGGCATTCATGGCGTTTTCTTCTTCCTTGGCACGGACAACCAATACTCCTATCATGCTGGCAATCAAACCGAAAGCACGAACTACGAGAGGAAAGAGAATCCAGGCTATATTACCGGTGGCAAGATAGGCGATTATGCCGAGAATCATGGCACCGATGTTTTCAGCGGCTGTTGATTCAAACAGGTCGGCACCACGACCGGCACAGTCACCGACATTGTCACCGACTAAGTCGGCAATAACCGCAGCGTTGCGCGGGTCATCTTCGGGGATGCCAGCCTCTACTTTACCTACCAGGTCAGCACCCATATCAGCAGCTTTGGTGTAAATCCCACCACCGAGCTGGGCAAAAAGGGCAACGAAACTGGCGCCAAACCCAAAACCGACGATAAGATGTGGGGCAATCTCAGGTTGGCTACCGCCACCGAAGGCGAAGAAGATAGCGGTCACTCCAATCAAGCTAAGAGCAGTAATGAGGAATCCAGAAACAGCCCCCCCTCTGAGGGCGATGGTAACCGCTTCTGTTAAGCTCTTTTGAGCTCCGGCAGCACAGCGAACGTTGGACTTAACCGCAATGTACATGCCGATAAAGCCTGAAATCGCTGAACAGAAAGCACCGACCAGGAAGGCAACTGCTGTGCGCCAGCCGATTCCGAAAGCAGTCATTCCTTCAATACCCTTCTCACCACCCATTAATGCCACCAGAACACCGATGATAACCGCCACGACCACCGACAGCATACCGATTGTGCTGTACTGCCGTTTCAAGAACGCCCAAGCGCCTTCAAAAATCATGTCTCCAATTTCTTTCATCTTTGGCGTTCCGGGGTCACGGCGTAGCACGTCTCTTGCTAGAAGTGTGGCGAAAATCACCGTTACCAACCCAGCAACAGGGACAAGCCAGAAAATACCAGGCATCTTACCTCCTTTCTATTCTATGAAGATGTTTTGTGCGTTGACTTGGGATGACAACCAAGCTCAGATTCTATCGTCTTTGGCTGGCAGAGTCAAGGTTATTTGGTGTTAAACGTGATTGTACTTTGGTACAGACATATTCGATGAACGATATGCTAGATATGGTGATTCACTGCTTCTAGCAACTCATCTTTTCTTTTTCGGAGTTTGCTCTAATTTATCTTCCAGCTCTTTTTGTCTTAGAACCAAAGTTAGGTCACCACGGGTTCTCTCAAGGATACCACGGACGGCATCACTTGTTCGTCTCAAACCGTAAGTAATACCTTCGGGGAAATCCATAGTCATGAGCACAGCATATATGTCATCCATTGTTTCTAGTAGTTCCTCACAGCGAGAAAGGTCGTTCCGTCTCAAGCTGTCTAAAAGATATCGCCGCATTTCGCCGACTGCTTCACCCAGCCCATTGAGGTAAGCTGCATAGCTGACCCCCAGTGCTTCCGGTTCAGGAAGCGACTTGCCAGCAACTATGGCTAAAGTTGTGCTTGCTTCAGCAAATTCCTTCTGCGCATCGTGCACAATACCAGCGTGAGCTAACTCATCATTGTCCTGAAGCACATCGTTGGCTAACTCTCCAAGTAGTGCACGAGCTGAGCTTAAAAGTTGTTCCGCCCTCGTTTCTTCTTGCCGGTGGACAGCACGAATTGCATTGGCGCTGTATCGAATCACATCACGGCTTAGACGCAGCGTCTTCTCCCTTGCCGCATCTTTAGCCGCAAAATGGAGACGGATTTTTTCAGCGATGGCTTCCAGATTTTTTGTGGCGCTTTGTTTTTTTCTCAATTTCTTTCACCAACTGGCGTGTTGCCGATTCTATATCTTTTTGAGTCAGGACAGCACTTATAACAGCTGCGGCATCAGCCCCAGCAGCTATAACCTCTCCAATATTTTCCTTGTTAATACCGCCAATAGCAACTATGGGGGTAGACACTGTCTTTTTGACCTGGCGCAGGTGCTCTAGTCCAACTACTGCAGCATTTACCTTGGTCGGTGAGGAGAACATGGAGCCTACGGCAATATAATCCGCTCCTTCGGTTTTTGCTTCTTGTGCTTGGGCTAAAGTGTGCGTCGACAAGCCGACGATTTTGTCAATGGGTAATTCCTTTCTGACTACAGATAAGGGGAGGTCATCATATCCAACATGTATCCCATCTGCATCAGATGCCAGAGCTATATCAAGGTAGTCATTGACTATAAAAAGGGTGTTGGATTTACAACATAACCCCCTTAGTTTCAGAGCTGCACTCAAAACTTCACCTTTGCCATGCTGCTTGTCGCGAAGTTGAATAACTTTAGCTCCACCACGGATAGCTTTACCGGCTGCGTCAATTGCGTCTTTTAGCCCTAATATTTGGGTATCGATGATAACATAAAGTCCGGCTAGCTGTTTTATCTTCTGCTGACGCATTAGTCTGGATAGTAGCTCTTTCTCCAATGCATAAAGATTAAACCGTGCCTGCTCAAAATCTTTTGAACGTAATGTAGCACTCAAATCCGGGAGTTTGGCTAGCTCTTCTACAACCCGTAATGCTTCCTCCACTCTCTTGGCATTAGCTGTGACAAGTGATGGCAAATCTTGGTGCTGGCTAAGCTGAGTCCCGAATCCTACATCTGCCTTTGGGTCTCTCTCTGAGAGCATGGCTGCGCCAAATGTGCTAAGGCTTTTAACCAGGTTATGACGCATGGCTTTCAATTGATTGCTTGTAGCAGCATCATTAAGCAGAAAGCGAGCCACGTCTTCGAGGAAGCGTAATCCTTCGCCGATGCGGTTGCAATTGGCATCAAGAATACGCAGCGTCTGGCGAGGCACCTTGTAAATCCTTTACAGATTCAGGCAATTCACCTTCTCTGGCAGCCTGGATTTTTTGTTGAATTTCGCTGGGCATTTCCATCCCCAGATCCTTGAATCTCTTTTCCGCCCATCTACCAATATTACGCGGGTCTTTGTAATAATCCGTGCTTGGGTACATGCTCGGCTCGCCGCTCTCTTCGTGTATTGTCTTGAGAGATTTGTGATAGGCGAAGGTAGAGATAACGCGTGCCATATTAGGACTGCCGCATATTGAACACTTAGGCGCAAAAGAAGCGGCACTCCTTACTAGGAAGCTACTTTTTTTACGGCACTCAGGACAAAAAAACTCATAAACAGGCATAATGTCAAACCTAGTCAGTTTCGTCAGACGTCTCGCTAGTGCCTGTACCGGCTAATTCAGCGGGCATTTCTCCCTTTTCCATTCTTTCAACCATCTCTTTATATTCCGGGGCTACCTCTTCACCTTGGCTCATTCGTCTGTTCCACTCGGCTAAAGCCTTGGGGTCATCGGCTAACATCCCCCGGGTCAACTGTGAATCAGAAAGTATGTCTTCATACATATCCTTATATGTTTTGCTGCGCACTGAGAAAGTAGAGAATAGTCGCTGTAATGCATCGTTGCATCGTGGACAAGAAGGTGAGGTCTGAGAGAATGTTGGCGAATACAACATCACCTTACGTTTACATTGTCGGCACCAGTATTCATAAAGCGGCATTTAAGCTCCCACTCAGCTTGAATTTTAGCACAACTGAGAAAAACATAGAAACAAAATCAGCATCATTCCAATCAGACGGATTGACACTGGAGCATTACTACATTAAAATCCAGACAGGTGATAAACAGTGAAAAGTGACCAGATAAGAGAGTCATTCCTGCGTTTTTTCGAGGAGAAACAACACCGGATTATTCCAAGCTCGTCTTTAGTGCCTCATGGTGACCCCACCTTATTGCTTACGACCGCAGGAATGGTTCAAGTAAAGCCCTATTTCTTGGGAGTGGCTGTGCCACCAAGCCCGCGCTTAGCCTCATGCCAGAAATGCTTCCGTACCACTGACATTAATTCAGTGGGCGACGCTAAGCATCTGACTTTCTTCGAGATGCTGGGGAATTTCAGCGTGGGCGACTACTTTAAAAAGGAAGCTATAGCCTGGGCATGGGAGTTTGTCATCGAACGTCTGAAGCTAAAGCCTGAAAAACTATGGGTAACCATCTATCTGGATGATGATGAATCATTCGGCTACTGGCGGGAAATCGGCTTTCCTGAAAAAAGAATAGTCCGGCTCGGCGAGGAAGATAACTTTTGGGGACCAGCCGGTGATTCAGGACCCTGCGGACCATGCAGCGAAATTCACTATGATTTTGGTACAGAAGCTGGTTGTGGCAAACCTGATTGCGGTCCGGGCTGTGACTGTGGTCGCTTTTCTGAAATATGGAACCTGGTCTTTACTCAATACGACCAAGACGCCGATGGAAAGCGCACACCTTTGCCGAAGCCCAACATCGATACTGGCATGGGGCTGGAAAGAGTCGCCGCCGTGATGCAAGGTGTATCTTCAGTCTATGATACCGACCTTTTTATCCCTTTGCGAGACAAGGTTTGTGGCTTAACTGGGGTAAAGTATGGCAGGGATAAAACTGCTGACCAGTCCGTAAGAGTTATAGCTGAGCATAGTCGAGGTATCACATTTCTAATTGCCGACGGTGTCCTGCCATCTAATGAAGGAAGAGGCTATGTTTTGCGTCGGATATTACGTCGCGTCTGCTTCTTCGGTAGGAAACTGGGCACAGAAGAGCCTTTCCTTAGCCAGATATCGGGAGCAGTTATTGGCAAGATGGGACATATATACCCTGAGCTGGTGAAAAATAAAAGCCTGATACAGGAAGTAATTAAACTGGAGGAGGAAAAATTCACCACTACCTTAGATGCCGGGATTAATCTGGTAGACAAAGCCATCGATGAGGCTCTGAGACAGGGGAGAAACAATATAACTGGCGAGGAAGCTTTCAGATTCTGGGATACTTATGGTTTTCCTCTGGAATTGACTATCGAAATTGCCAAAGATAGGGGATTAGATGTTGACCTCGAAGGCTTCGAGGTCGATATGGAGAAGCAGCGGGAAAGAGCTAGAGCTGGTCAGAAATTCAGCAGTGATAAGAGTGCTGGGAATGATAAAGCTACGGTAATCTATAAGCCCAAGCATACTAAGTTCGTTGGCTACGATAAACTGGAAACTAGCTCCACGGTGGGCTATATGCTAGAACAAGATTCTGGCAGGTCAATAAAATCTGCCAACAAAGGACAAAAGATTGCCGTTGTCCTCGAGGAAACACCTTTCTATGGGGAGATGGGGGGACAGGTGGGCGATACTGGCACAATAACCACCGATTCAAGCCAAATTGATGTCACCGATACTGTTTGGTCACCTTACGGCAGCCTGGCTGAAGGTGCCATCGTCCATCTTGGAAAGGTTGTTAGAGGTAATATCTCAGTTGGCGATACTGCCGAGACAGAGGTGGATATAAGCCGTCGTCTTGACATCGCCCGCAACCACACAGCGACACATCTTCTTCAGGCGGCACTGCGTCAGGTGCTGGGCAGTCATGTTTCTCAGAGAGGCTCTTTAGTACATCCTGACGGCTTCAGGTTTGATTTTTCTCACTTAGCCGCCATCAGCAAGAAACAACTTTATGATATACAGCACTTCGTTAATGAAAAGATACGAGAGAATCTGCCGGTGAAAAGCAAGGTTGTCCCATATAGGCAAGCGATTGATGATGGCGCCATCGCTCTTTTTGAGGAGAAATATGGAGAGACGGTAAGGGTGCTGGAAATAGGGGAGCCGCTGATGAGTGCTGAGCTTTGTGGCGGCACACATGTCAAATCAACCGGGGAAATTGGACTTTTCGTCATCACCAGTGAAAGCAGCATCGGCACTGGTCTGCGCCGAATCGAAGCTATCACCGGCAGAAAAGCCGAAGAGTTCCTCCGAGAATGTTCATCAACTGTGGTAACTGTAGCCGAAGAGTTGAAAAGCTCGCCTCTGGAAATCGTAGATAAGGTGAAATCTCTCGCCGCCGAGCTGGCTGCAGAGCGCAAACGCTCGGCTTCGTTAGAAAGAGAACTGGCTAGATATACGGTCGACTCCTTGATTGACAAGGCTGAGAAAGTGAACGGAATAACAGTCTTGTCGGCTAAGGTGCTAGCTGCTTCACTGCCAGTTCTGAGAGAAATGGGGGATTTGTTAAGAGACCGGCTGAAGAGCGCTGTAATAGTCTTGGGCACGGTGCAAGACGGCAAACCTGGCTTTGTGGCTATGGTCACCCCAGATTTAGTAAAAAGGGGGCTGCATGCCGGTGACATCGTGAAGCAAGTTGCCGCAGTTACAGGTGGGGGTGGAGGTGGTAAGGCAGACATGGCACAGGCTGGCGGCAGAGATAAGACTAAACTGGATGAAGCGCTCAAACTGGTAAAACAGCTAGTCCAGAAAGTCGGCTAATAGCCCGAAAATGCGCATTTTAGGCTTGGATGTCGGAGACAGAAGAATAGGGGTTGCCATCAGTGACCCAGGAGAGGTTTTAGCCAGCCCATTGACTACTATTGCCAGTGAGGATAGTCAAAGCGCTACAGATGCTATTATCCGGCTTGTTGACCAGCATGATGTGAAACGAATTGTGGTTGGGCTGCCTTACTCTCTGGACGGCAGTGTTGGCGGACAGGCTAAAAAGGTTATAGACTTCATTGACACACTTTCTAAAGGCACCAAAGCCAGCATCGAGACTTGGGATGAGCGTCTATCTACTAAAGCCGTGGAGCGTTTACTGAAAAATGTTGATAATAAGAAGGCTAACAAAAGAGAACATCGTGATGCTGCAGCAGCAGCCTTTATACTCCAAGGATACCTGGATAGCCTTAAGGTTTGTGACCAGTGACACAGTTCATCAGTGTTATCGGTTACCCATTGAAGCACTCTGTATCTCCCTATTTTCAACAGGCGGCTTTAGACTATTATAAACTCGATATACGTTACGAGGCACGGGAGGTAAAAACCGCCGATTTATTATCGGCAATATATAAGCTCAGGCAGCCACAGAATCTGGGAGCTAACATAACCGTACCATATAAAGAGGAAACTTTATATCTTATAGATGAGGTTGATGATTTCGCCAGCCTGATTGGCGCCGTGAATACGATAGTCAATCGTGGAGGTAAGCTGGTGGGGTTCAATACCGATGCGCATGGTTTCCTTAAGGCTTTGCGTGATGATGCTAAATTTGAGCCTGAAAACAAGTGTGGAATCATTCTCGGCGCCGGCGGAGCTGCCCGCGCTGTGAGTTTTGCGCTCCTGCAAGAAAAAGTAAGCTCTTTGATTGTAACTAACCGTGCTCTTGCCAGAGCTGAGAGTTTAGCAGCCTCTCTAGCTGAATATGCTGCTAAAAACAAAATGAGCACTGATATAGCAGCTTTGCCGTGGCAGGACGCAAAGCTTACAGAGGCGGTTAGGCACTGCCAGTTGATAGTAAACTGTACCACGCTGGGAATGAAAGGCTCTCCTGGAGAGGGTCAATCACCGTTAGTATCAAGTCTAATTCCTAAAGATGCTCTAGTTTATGACTTGGTGTATAATCCTTCAGAGACACCTTTAATGAGAATGGCTAAAGAAGCTGGTGCCAGTACCATCGGCGGTTTACCTATGTTGGTTTATCAAGGGGCTGCCTCCTTCAAGCTGTGGGTAGATAGGGAAGCGCCAGTTGACATAATGTTATCAGTAGCCAGGCAAGCTTTATTAAGAATAGGAGAGTAACGAGTGAGGAAAATTACAATAAACATTTGCATAGCTACTTTACTGGTCTTTTGTATTATATCGGCTTCTTGCAGCATTGCGGAAAACAAGGTAGCGGTTATCTCACTCAGTGGGCCGGTACAATTTGAGGAGAGTTCGGGGCTCTTCTTCGGTGGTAGTGTTATCAGCCCGAAGCTTGTTCGGAGCCAGCTGGAACGAGCTAAAAAGGACGTTGCTGTAAAAGCAATCGTTATCCAGGTAGAAAGCCCTGGTGGCAGTGCAGCAGCTAGTCAGGAGATTCTGAACGAGCTTGAGCAGCTAGAAAAACCAATCGTGGTCAGCTTTGGAGACCTAGCTGCTTCCGGGGGATATTACATCTCGGCAAAAGCCGACAAAATCGTGGCTTTACCCGCTACTTTGACCGGAAGTATAGGTGTCATCTCCGAAGTGCCCAATCTCAAAGGGCTGTTTGATAAGCTGGGAATAGGCATGGAGGTTTTTACAGCTGGTAAACATAAGGATATGTATGCCGGGCTTAGAGAACTAACTCCAGAGGAGGAGTTGATTATGCAAGAGATGACTGACCAGCTCTATGACCAGTTTGTTCAGGTTGTGGCTGAGGGTAGAGATCTAAGTGAGGAGAAGGTCAGAGAATTAGCTACAGGTCAGCTTTATACCGGGGTACAAGCTAAAGAGCTGGGATTAGTTGATGAGCTGGGCGGGCTCAATACGGCTATAGACATAGCAGCCAATCTGGCAAACATCAAAAAGCCAGAAGTGGAGTATTATAAGGGTGAAACTCCGTCACTGCTAAGTACTTTTCTGGACATGGGATTGCAGAAGCTAACCAGCATCATTCAGTTGCAGACAGTGGGTGCTGAAGGCATTATACTTCTGGAAATGCTGAGCAATCCCTATCCGCAGCCGGAATATCGATAACTAATAACAGGAAGAAGGAAGTATGGGACAGTTTCGCTTTCTCACCGCTGGTGAATCACATGGCAAGGGGCTGGTGGCGGTTATCGAGGGGATGGTTGCCGGCTTGCCCATAAATGAAGATTACATAGCTCAAGACCTTAAACGGCGACAGTCCGGCTATGGACGCAGCGCCCGCATGAAAATTGAGCAGGACAAAGCTGAAATTATCTCGGGGGTACGTCATGGCTTCACTATAGGTAGCCCGATAAGCCTGCTTATCTGGAATAATGTTTGGAAAGATTGGCAGGAGATGATGAGTATTGTCGAGGCAGATAAAAAAATACCGCCGCTAACCTCGCTTCGGCCGGGACATGCTGATTTAGCTGGAGCAATCAAGTATGGCATGGATGATATTCGCCCGATTTTAGAGCGAGCCAGTGCTCGAGAGACAGCAGCCAGAGTTGCAGTTGGCGCCGTAGCCCGAAAATTCCTCGGAGAGTTCAGCATTTCCATCCATAGTCACACGATAAGCATAGGTAAACACCATGCTAAACAGACCGAGATAATAGATTGGCAGGGGGTGGAAGAGTCACCTGTACGCTGTGCAGATGCTGGAGTAGAAAAGGCGATGATGTTAGCTATCGATAAAGCCGAGGCTGAAGGAGACACCCTTGGTGGTGTCTTTGAGGTAATTGCTGCTGGGGTACCTGTCGGACTAGGCAGCCATGTTCAGTGGGACCGCCGTCTCGACGGGCAAATCGCTCAAGCTCTAATGAGTATAAATGCTGTGAAGGGGGTCGAGATAGGCGCTGGTTTTTCAATCGCTGATGTCAAAGGTTCTAAGGCTCAAGACTTAATTAAAAACAGCCCTAAAGTAGCTGCTTTACCCTGGTATCGTACCACTAATAATGCTGGTGGCGTTGAAGGCGGAATCAGCAATGGGGAGCCAATTGCAGTTCGTGCCGCGGTGAAACCCATCGCTACCCTTGGTAAGCCACTGCCATCCGTTGACCTCCGAACCGGAAAGAAGACTGAGGCTCATTATGAGCGCAGCGATATATGTGTTGTCCCCGCAGCCGGAGTCATCGGGGAAGCAATGCTGTCCATTGTCCTGGCAAATGCCATGCTGGAGAAGTTCGGCGGTGACAGCCTAAAGGAAACATTAGCCAACTATAAAAACTACATCAGTTCTGTTTACTCTCGCAACCGCTATGCCACGTCGTGAAGAAAACAACAATATCGCCATCATAGGTTTCTCAGCTACAGGTAAGTCAATTGTGGCTGCAAGGGTAGCCGAACGCCTTAATTGGGCACTAATAGATACCGATGACGAGATAGTCAAACTTAGTGGCAAACCTATCCTGGAAATCTTCAGGCAAGACGGCGAAGATAAGTTCAGACAACTGGAACGCAAAGTATTGAGGCAAGCCTGTCAGAAAGAGCGGGTGGTCATCGCCACAGGGGGTGGGGCTATAGTCGACCCTGAAAACCAAGATCTGCTTCTCCAGACCTGCATGGTCGTTTGCCTAGAAGCCAAACCTGAAACTATACACCAGCGTCTGCTCCACGATACTCTATATTCTGCCAGCCCTGTAGTTCGCCCCTTGCTAGCTGGAGACAATCCTCTGGAACGTATCAAGCAGTTGAAGGCTAATCGTCAGCCATACTATGCCATGGCAGATTGGACAGTTCATACGGACAGCCTGACTCCTGACCAAGTAAGCCAGGAGGTAATAAAGGGCTGGCGGTATGTGAACAAACACCGCAGCATCAAACAATTTACTGAAGCCGACTTGGCTTGTGTGGTAGAGACGGCAACAGCCAGTTATCCTGTTTTTGTTGGCTGGGGCATACTGGACAAGCTCGGAGAAAGAATGAAGCAAGCCGGCTTATCAGGCATAGCCAACATCATCAGTGACGAGATCGTTTTTTCAATATATGGGGCACGGGTTGAAAAAGCACTGGAAAAGGCTGGTTTTACTGTTAATTCCTGCGTAATACAGCCCGGCGAAGCCACGAAGAACATTAACCAGGCTACTGAGATTTATGATTTCCTCATTGAGCACCGGGTAGAGAGAAATGATGTGATAGTTGCTTTGGGTGGTGGCGTGATTGGTGACTTGGCTGGATTTGTTGCTGCCACCTCCTTAAGAGGCTTGCCCTGGCTACAAGTGCCCACCAGCCTGATAGCTATGACAGATGCCAGCATAGGCGGGAAGGTAGCTGTTGACCACCCAAGAGGGAAAAATTTAATCGGTGCCTTTTATCAGCCATGTCTTGTACTGACTGACATTCAGACCTTAACCACCCTGTCTCAACGTGAGCTGACCTCGGGATGGGCTGAGGTTATCAAGCACGGGCTTATTCTGGACGCCGAACTCCTACAAACTCTAGAAGATAGAGCCAAAGACCTAATTAAGTTAAAGCCAGACATCACTTCCAAAGCGGTCGCTCGAAGCGCAGCCATTAAATGTCGGATTGTCTCCGAGGATGAAAGGGAAATTGGAAAGCGCATCATCCTGAACTACGGGCACACCATAGCCCACGGACTTGAAGCTGCCAGCAAATATGAGCGTTTTCTCCACGGTGAAGCAGTGGCGATTGGCATGATGGCATCAGCTAAACTCAGTCATAGACTGGGCATTCTATCACCAGATGCTGTCGACCGACATAGAACTATTTTGCAGAGGTTTAATTTACCCATAGATTGCTCGGGAGTGCCTTTGGCTGACGTGCTCGAAGCCATGGAACTGGACAAGAAAGTGCGAGGTAAGGCAATAAGATGGGTTTTGCTTGAAGATATCGGCAAGACGGTAATACGCAGTGACGTACCGATGACTGAAGTTTTGCATGTTCTCCAAGAGGTAATAAAACCTTGAAAATAGCCCTGAGTAAACAGTGGTCATTTCTGGACTATGTCACCGTACTGAAACCTGTAGAAACCAGCCTGCTTACCTTTATCGGCATTTTCTCAGCGATTATCGCCGCCGGTGGCTATCCACCAGCCAAAGTCTTAGGGCTACTCCTGATTGCTCTACTTGTGGGCAGTGCCGGCTCCAACGGACTTACCAACTATCTCGACCGTGGAGTCGATGCTCGCATGAACAGGACCTCTAATCGAGCCTTGCCATCGAAGCGAATCGACCCTCCACAGAAAATTCTACCACTTATCATCGGGCTTGTAGTCGTCGGGTTAGCCTTAGCCTGGGTATTGCACCCACTCTGTTTTTTGTTCGGTCTAATCGGCGTCATAGCTTCATCAGTCTGGCGCAAGACAATATCGTGCACCTTTCTGGGGATTATCGCTGGCTGTAGCCCGGTGCTTATCGGCTGGTTTGCTGTAAGCCCAGTATTTAACCCTACAATTCTCCTTTTGTGCTGCTTGGTCGCCGTCTGGACTCCAATTCACGTCTGGACTGTGATGATTGCCAACCGGGAAGACTACCTAGGTGCCGATTTACACTACTTCCCACTGAGCTGGCAAGTCAAAGACGTGGTGAAAATACTTTTCGGCTTATCCATACTTCTCTACATTGTTTCTATTCTCATCTACATAGCCGCTGATTTTCACCTACTCTATCTGATTGTGGCGAATATCCTCGGCGTCTTGATGATTTACACTAATGCCAGTCTACTGTCTTCAAGGACACCGGCAGATGCCTGGCAAGTATATAAGCTCTCAGCCTTTCCCTATCTGGGCATTATTTTCCTAACTATGGGTTTAGATATCTGGTTAACATGAACATAGATGCCGGTCTTATAGACAGGCTGGAAATTGCCTTTCACCCTAAGGCTATCGCTATAGCCGGAGCCTCTGAAGACCCCCTGTCTTTCGGTCACCAGTTCCTACGACATCTTCTGGATTACAATTATACGGGTCATATTTATCCGGTGAATCCCAACAAAGAATCCATATTTGGCATCAAATCTTACCCAAACTTGAGCAGCATTCCGGGACAGATTGATTACGTTATCTGTTGTCTTCCGGCGTCTATGGTCGTGGATTTGCTTGCTGAGTGTCCTGCGAGAGGAGTAAAAATCGTTCATCTGGTTACTGCCCGCCTCAGTGAGACAGGTCGAAAGGAAGCCAGAGAGCTTGAAAACAAAATACTACATGCTGCCAGAAAGCTCAACATACGTCTCATTGGACCAAACTGCATGGGGATTTATTACCCATGCGGCAGGCTAGCCAATGGTTATAATTTGCCCAAGGAGTCTGGAAATATCGGCGCTGTTTTTCAAAGCGGTGGGTCGTCCACCCTGCTCATCCGTTATGGTGAGCTGAGAGGTCTCCGTTTCAGCAAGGTTATCAGCTACGGTAACGCTCTTGATATAGATGAGAGCGATTTCTTAAACTACCTGGCTCAGGATGATGAGACCGAGGTCATCGCTGCTTACTTCGAAGGTGTCAAAGATGGCAGAAAGTTTCTCAGGGCTTTAAACAATGCAGCATGTGTCAAACCTGTCATTGTCATAAAAGGCGGGAGGGGCAAGTCCGGAGCTAAAGCCGTCGCTTCACATACAGCTGCCATTGCCGGCTCTACCCCTGTTTGGAGCACAGTTTTCAAAAAAGCTGGTGTTGTACCTGCCAAAGACTTACGCGAACTTGTCGACTTGCTTGTCGCCTTCTCTTTTCTACCGCCTATTATGGGGTATAGGGTGGGTATAGTTAGTGCTGGCGGGGGACTATCGGTAATGTCTGCGGATATTTGCGAAGAGGCTGGGCTCACGGTACCGCCAATGCCACATGCCATCAGAGAAGAGTTAAAGAAAAAGGCACCGGAAATATGGGATTGGATAGGAAATCCTATCGACGTCTCTATAATGGGTGCGGTGTCCGTTGGTTTAGCTGAGATTATCAGGGAGCTGCCCAGATTAATGGCAGGTAGCCCACATTTCGATTTTCTTATCGCTGAGTTCAGCGATGATAATCCTTTTTTGACGGAAATATGGACTGCTCTCGCTGCACGCCAAACCGAAGCATATATCAGTCTACATAATAAGCAATTAAAATCGATGATTGCTGTGGTACACAGTGAAGCCGCCAATAGCCATCTGCCATCGTATCAACGCTGGAAAATACTGTCTGAGCAGAGAGCAAAATTTGCCGAAGCCGGGATTCCAACCTATTTATCAATGGATGAGGCAGCAAATGCTGTTCGAAAGTTTATAGATCACTGTCGAGCAAAAGCAGAGAGATAGCTTCGTAGCTTCTGCCGATTGCCTGCCAAAAATCTAGGGGTTTGGGAAATAGAAAGACACTTTAAGGTATCAAAGACCTGTCCGGACACGCAGGCACGCCTGGGAGGGCTTGTTACCAATCATGGCGTGGTGACAACGCCAGCTTTCCTGCCCGTAGCCAGCCGGGGCACGGTCAGAACCTTAATTCCTGAAGAGCTTAAAGACATCGGTGTAACCATAATTCTGGGCAATACTTATCATCTTTATTTGCGTCCTGGCATAGATGCCTTGGCAAAACTGGGAGGATTGCATCGGTATATGGCATGGGATGGACCGATATTGACCGACAGCGGGGGCTATCAGATCTTCAGTCTAGCCAGACTATGTAAAATCACCGACGATGGTGTTACATTCCGCTCTCATATAGACGGCAGCGAGCATGACCTTACTCCTGAACTAGTTATTGAGCTTCAGCAGGTGCTAGGCGCCGATATCATCATGACGCTAGACGAGTGCCCTGCCATTGGTGCCAGCATGGCGAAGGTGTGTGAAGCTGTGGAGAGGACCTCGCAGTGGGCAGAGAGGTGCCAGAAGCACCATCAAAGCTCTACACAGCTTCTCTTCGGAATCATCCAGGGTGGTATTTATCCTGAACTCCGGCAGCAATCGGCAAGAGCCATTACCTCGCTGGATTTCCCAGGCTATGCCATCGGAGGCTTAAGCCTGGGTGAACCCAAAGAGCTAACCTGGGCTATGGTGGGTGGAACAATGCCTTTCTTGCCAGTAGACAAACCTCGCTATCTCATGGGTGTAGGCTCGCCTGAAGATATCATCGAAGGAGTAAGCAGAGGGATAGACCTCTTCGATAGTGCCCTGCCTACCAGAATAGCCCGCAATGGTGCACTTTTCACCATGCGGGAAAGGATAAACATACGGAAAGCTATTTACAGGACAAAGGAGCAGCCTGTCGATGCTGACTGCGATTGCTACACCTGCCGTACTTTCTCTGCTGCTTACCTTAATCATCTATTCAAATGTGAAGAGTTATTAGCTTACAGGTTAGCCACAATTCATAACCTCCGTTTCATCACCAGGCTGACGCAGCAGATAGAGAACGCTATTCAGCGGGGTACTTTCCCCAGCTTCAAAAACGACTTTCTCAATCAATACAAGGTTACCGATGAGGAAGTCAGGATTGCCCAGAAGCAGAAGTGGCTGAATTCACCACGACATCGCAATAACACTGCTCTCTAGGTGTAGGAGTTCAATGCACCTTACCTGTTCTTTTTCGTTCGGTGTCACTGTCTTATTCATAAGGTAACAAACCTTAAAACATTGACACGAAGGGCTAAAAACCCATTGACAAGCAGGTCAATTAGCGCTAAATTATGTGCATCGATTGTCGGTCGAATAGTTAGTCGAAATATCAGCATTTATCTTATACTAAACGGCAAAAATCAGAGTAAAAAAGGAGGTAAGTAATGAAGAGATTCACTAGTTTACTGCTCATCGCACTAGTTCTCGTGGCTACTATCGCTGTCTCATGTGCTCCACCAAAACCAGTCGCTATTGAAGACCCGATTAAAATCGACACAGGGCTGGTATCAGGAGCAATTGTTGGCGAGGATATTCATGTCTACAAAGGCATTCCTTTTGCCGCGCCGCCAGTAGGTGACTTACGCTGGAAACCACCACAGCCAGTAGCTTCCTGGCAGGGGGTCAAAGAATGCACCGAGTTCGGTCCAGCGCCAATGGGATACTATAGCGCCAGTTTTCCAGCCTATGCTGCTCCCCCCAGTGAAGACTGCCTCTACCTGAACATCTGGACACCAGCCAAGACAACCGGCGACAAGCTGCCGGTCATGGTCTGGATATATGGTGGTGCCTTTCGCTTTGGTGAAGGCTCAAATCCACAGTACAATGGTGAAAACTTAGCCCGCAAGGGCGTTGTGGTAGTCACCTTTAATTACAGGTTAGGACCCTTCGGTTTCTTGGCACATCCGCTGCTCTCTAAAGAAAATGAACACAATTCCTCCGGCAACTACGGGTTACTTGACCAGATTGCGGCACTGCAATGGGTGCAGGAAAATATTGCTGCCTTCGGCGGCGACCCCAGTCGGGTTACCATATTTGGTCAATCGGCAGGCGCTACCAGTGTGCTCTGGCTTATGGCATCGCCATTGACAAAGGGACTATTCCAAGGGGCTATATCACAGAGCCCATATGAGGGAGTCGCTTTCGCAGACCTTAATGAAAGTAGGTACGGTAACGAGCCTAAAGAAAAAATGGGCGAACAGCTAGCCAAAGACCTGGGCTGCGACACTGCGTCCGACCCCATAGCCTGTATGCGCGCCAAGAGTGCAGAAGACATTCTGAAGACAGGAACACCACCTACAAATGTTCTCACTGCCGGATACAGATATGAGCCTTGCGTAGATGGCTGGGTAGTAACTGACCTCCCACTCAATGTATTTGAAGCCGGCAAACAACAGGATGTTCCTCTGATGATTGGTTCTACTGCAGACGAATGGGCTCTATTCCAGTTGCTGGCGAAACCCACTGTGGACTCGTATAAACAATATGTACAGAACATATTCGGAGATAAAGCGCAGCAGGTTCTGACTATGTACCCTGCTGGCGATGATAAACAAGCCATGGCATCCGACAAGCAGGTGATTACACTCTTCACTTTTACCTGCCCTGCCAAAGCCTATGCCAGCGCTATGAGCAACGTTAAGTCTCCAGCCTATTTTTATCAATTCACCCGTGTGCCGCCTGGGTCCAAGTTGCTCGGTGCCTTTCACCTGCTGGACATAGGTTATGTCTTCCACAATTTCAGACCTTTCCTGTCACCCCTGAAGGCGGAACAATACTTTGATGATACCGACAGGACACTCTCCGACACCATGATGGACTACTGGACGCAGTTCGCCGCTACCGGCGACCCCAACCAGGAAGGATTGCCACAATGGCCCACCTATGATGCTACAACCGGAGAATACCTAGATTTCGGTGACAAGATAGAAGTTAAATCAGGTCTTTATAATAACACCTGTGACCTGTTCATGAATACATTCCAGGAGAGACGAAGCCAGTAAAATTAATCCAGCACAAGCTGTTTCCCCGTGGGGGCGAACCCTCTGTTACTGTCATTCTGAAGGAGCGGAGTGACTGAAGAATCTCGCTAGGGTTGAACTCGGCGAAGAATCTACGGATTCTTCGCCGAAGCTTTTTTCTTATGGTTCCACTATAATTTAGATAGTTTTGTCACCCAAGTCGAGATAGAGCAGACGGAGACCTAACAGTAGACTTGCAACGTGCTATGCCAGTCTTAGTTGCCATCATGAAGAAATAAGGCTCGCCCAGAAGCAGAAGTGGCTGAATTCACCACACCGCCAAGATAATACTTTTTAGCTTCTAAGATCGCTCACCTTGACAAGTGTATACAAATGGTATACAATATGGAGTAACAAAAGGAGATAATCAGTGCTCTATATCGAATCTCTGGAGATTGATGACCATATACTGGACAAGATTGAGAGCAAGCACGGCATTACCTTTAGTGAAATAGAGGAAGCCTGTATATCAGATAAGCGGCATGTCAGGAAAGGCAAAGAAGGGCTATACAAGCTCTTCAGCCAAACTGATGCCGGCAGATATATCCTGACAGTGCTGTTAAATCTTGGAGATTGCAACTGGAAAGTGGTTACTGCCAGAGAGATGACGGGTAGTGAAAGGCAACTTTATAAGAAGTCAATCGGAGGTAAAAAGAATGGCTGATATAGATAAAGCAATAAGAGATATTGAGCAGGGCAATGCCTGGGATGAAAGTGATGAGGTGGTAAAGGTTGAGATAAAGAAGCCACTGGACAAGGTTATTCCCGTTCGGCTCTCTGGAGACAAGTGGGAAGAACTGAGGCGGGAGGCTAGAAAGCTTGGTGTAGGCCCGACCACGCTGGCTCGCATGTGGCTCCTGGAGCGCCTGCGCCAACGAATGCAAGGAGAAACTGAAGTGCCACTCGAGCCTTTAGATATGCAAAGTGCTGATGGTCAAAGGCTCAAGCAAGGGGTACATGAGACAAAGAGAAACCACTGGGATGTACAGCGGGCTCGCTTACCTGGGCAGCATGGGATAATTCCTCCTCCACGAGTAGAAAAGCCAATGGGTAGAAATAAAAAGTCTTCGCCAACATCAAAACAGGCTGCTCAATATCGTCCTTGATAGCGGGTGTCTTGGATTTAAATCAGTGACCTTCGGACTATAAGCTCGGAGGTCACCCCCATTTTTTAACGCAATTAAATTGAACAAGAGGCTGCCTTAAGCTATAATTCCCAAATACACTAGGAGGTCTTCTTGCTCAAAAGCCATAGCTGCGGAGAACTGACAGAAAAACACATTGGACACGAGGTCACTCTTGCCGGGTGGGTACACCGGCGCCGCGACCACGGCGGGCTGATATTCATCGACTTGAGAGATAAAGAGGGCATAGCCCAGGTAGTCTTTAACCCGGAAACGTCAAAAAAGGCACATAAAACAGCAAACGAGCTGCGCAATGAATACGTAGCTAAAATCACTGGCAAGGTGGAAAAACGTCCAGCCGGCACCGAAAACCTGAAGTTGCCCACAGGCAAGATAGAAGTCATCGCCAACGATATACAGATTCTGAACACGGCGAAGACACCACCGTTCTATATAAACGAAGATTTAGAGGTCGACGAGAACCTCCTCCTTAAGTACCGCTATCTCTATCTCAGGCGTCCTAGGATGCAGGACAACATAATACTCCGCCATAAGGTAGAGAAATTCATGCGCAATTTCCTCGATGCCAAGGGCTTTATCGAAATCGAGACGCCTATACTATTCAAGAGCACGCCGGAGGGGGCACGCGATTATCTCGTGCCCAGCCGCATACACCCGGGCAAATTCTATGCGCTGCCCCAGTCTCCACAGCAACTCAAGCAGCTATTAATGGTAGCCGGCTTCGAGAGATATTACCAGATAGCCCGCTGCTTCCGCGACGAAGACCAGCGTGCTGACCGCCAGCCTGAGTTCACACAGCTCGATTTGGAGATGAGTTTTATCGACGAGGAGGACATACTCAGCCTCCTGGAAGAGATGTTCACCTCGCTGGTAGAAACAGTTAAGCCCGAAATGAAGATGTTGAAACCATTTCCACGGCTTTCATTTGCTGAGTCGATGGAGCGCTACGGCACGGATAAGCCTGATATACGCTTCGGGTTGGAGCTAAAGGACCTGTCTGCAATCGTTGCCGAATCAGAGTTCGCTGTCTTCCGCTCCGCTATGCAGGGTGGCGGCAAGGTCAGAGGTATATGCTTACCCGGCTGCGCAGACTATTCCCATAAGCAGCTAGAAGAGCTGACCGAACTGGCAAAGTCCTGCGGAGCCAGGGGCTTGATAACACTGGCTCTGCCTGCCGGCAGCTACGAAAAGCTTGAGCAACTGACTCCAGATAAAGTCAAGTCGGTAGCCGCCAAATACCTGACCGCAGAGCAGTTAAAAGAGATAGTCCACAGATTTGAAGCTAAACAGGGCGACCTGATACTAATCGTAGCCGGTGAGCAAAAGATGGTTGACAAGGTGCTGGACGAGTTGCGTCGGGAGATGGGACATCGTCTGGGCTTAATAGACCCTAACCTGCTGGCTTTTGTCTTTGTTGTCGACTATCCTCTGCTGGACTGGAATGGAGAAACAAAGTTGTGGGAACCGATGCATCACCCCTTCACGTCGCCTCGTGAAGAGGATATACCTTTGCTTGATACAGACCCGGCAAAGGTGCGGGCACGCCACTATGACATAGTATGTAACGGCTATGAGCTATCCAGTGGCAGCATCAGGATTCATACTCGCCAGCTACAGAGCAAAGTATTCAAACTGCTTGGCTACAGCGATGAGGAGATAGAGGCACGGTTCGGGCATATGCTGGAAGCATTCGATTTTGGGGCACCGCCACACGGTGGCATTGCACCAGGCATCGACCGTGTGGTGATGCTACTGGCAGGGGCGGAAAATATCAGAGAGGTAATCGCCTTTCCTAAAAATCAGAGCGCCATCGATGTGATGAGCGATTCACCATCCCCAGTTTCTCGGACCCAGCTCGACGAACTACATCTGAAGCTGACAGATGAGGAGACCAAGAAGGCTTGAGTTGCGGGTTTCCTCCCCCCTCTAACTACCCCCACTAGAGAAAAAGTTATTTTCTGGCGGAAGAGAACACCACAAGTGGTATAATATAGAAAGGTAAAAATGAAAGTATCTACAGAGCCAGTTGAGAACAGCCAGGTAGCGCTCAATATCGAGATGGAACCTGCTGAAATAGATAAATACATGAAAAAGGCTTACAGCCGCATGGTTAAAAGGGTCTCTGTCCCCGGCTTTCGTAAAGGAAAGGCACCGAGAGACGTGCTGGAACGCCATATCGGCAGAGATGCCTTATTCAGTGAAGCTCTGGAAGACCTGATACCAACAGCCTATAAGGAAGCTCTGGACGAGCACAAAATAGAGCCCATTGCACAACCGCAGTTTGAACTTGTCCAGACCGAGCCTTTGATTTTCAAGGCTGTCGTGCCGCTTAAACCCACAATCAAACTTGGAGACTATACCAAGATAAAAGTTGAGTCCAAACCAGTTGAAATCAGTCAAGAAGATGTTGAGTCAACCATAGAACAGCTACGTCATCAACAGGCTATATTGTCACCGGTAGACCGTCCGGTACAGTTCGGGGATATAGCAACTATCGACGTCGAGGGCAAGAGGGGTGGAGAATCCTTCCCCATCCGCAAGGATGTTGTCTACGAAGTCAACAAGGAAGCTCGGTTGCCCCTTCCCGGGTTTGCCGAAAAACTGGAAGGTATGGTTAAAGGCGAAGAAAAAGGCTTTGTCCTATCTTATCCTGCCGACTACGAGATGAAAGAGCTGGCAGGAAAAGACCATGCCTTCAAGGTTACTGTTAGTGAGATAAAGAAAAAAACGCTGCCTGAGATTGATGACGAGTTTGCCAAAAGCCTAGGCAAAGAGGACATAGCTTCAATACGCGAGCAAATAGCATCGAACCTGAAAGCCAGAGCCGAGGAAAGAGCTCGTTTGGAGCTGGAACAGAAGGCTGTCGACGCTGCCGTAGAAATCAGTGAAGTGGGATATCCGCCGGTCTTAGTGGATAGGGAAATCGAGCGACTGCTCAAAGACGAGGCAAGACACTTTACCGAAGGCATCACCGGTCTCGATAACTACCTGAAGAGCATTGATAAGACACTTGAGGGACATATGGAGGAATTACGTCCTACGGCAAGCCGGCGCATTGTCCGGTCATTGGTTTTAGGCAAAATAGCCGAGACAGAAAAGATAGAGGTAGCTGGTTCAGAGATGGACGAGGAAATAGACAAGATGGTGAAAGATGCCGGTAAGCAGGCTGAGGAGATGAAGAAATTTTTCAGCCTGCCAGAGGCTCGTGAGTCTATCAAGCAATTTCTGATAGGTCGAAAAACTATTGACAGGTTAGTTCAGATAGCTACAGAGCAAAAGCAAGCTACTCGTACTAGAAAGGGGAAGGCAAAATGAAAAATTTACCACAAAACATAATACCGATGGTTATTGAAAGCGGTGCCAGAGGCGAGCGAGCCTTTGACATCTACTCGCTGCTGTTGAAAGAACGCATTATCTTTCTGGGTACGCCTATCAATGACCAGATAGCCAGCTTGATTATCGCACAACTTCTTTATCTGGAGCATGAGGACCCTGACAAGGATATAAACCTTTACATTCATTCGCCGGGCGGCATTATCGCTGCCGGGCTAGCTATTTATGACACCATACAGCTGGTTCGACCGGATGTATCCACAATCTGTGTCGGGCTAACTGCCAGCATGGCAACAGTTATTCTTGCTGCCGGAGCCAAGGGAAAACGTTATGCTTTGCCGCACTCCACGATTCACATGCATCAGGCAGTTGGTGGTGCCCAGGGTCAGGCAGCCGATATTGAGATAGCTGCTCGCGAAATCATGAGACTACAGGATATAATCCGTAATATACTGGCTAAACATACCAACCAGCCGATGGATAAAATCGCCCACGATACCGACCGTGACTTTTATCTCAGTGCTGAGCAGGCTGTGGAATATGGTATCGTCGACCAGATTTTGAGCGGGGCACCAGCCAAAGTGCAGAAAAAGGGATAAGCATTTACAGGCGGTGTCCTGAGTGCTCGAAGTACTTCTGGGATAACTGAGCTAAAGCCGGAAGTCCTGTTCTGGCTCCAGCTTTGGCGATGGCAAAGCCAGCCATTATATCGCCGAGCAATCCACATTCCTCGACCTCTTTACCTTTGAGGAAACCGAAGAGAAAGCCAGCAGCAAAAGCATCTCCAGCACCGGTGGTCTCCAGCGTGGACTTCAGACTTAGTCTTTGGGACTCAACCTCGTATTCCTTCTCTCCGTGGCAGATATGAGCAGTAACCTTGACAGACTTGCCCTTGGACAGACCTTTGCCCAGAGTTACAACGACAATCCGGCAGCCCAGCCTCACAAGTTCCCGTGCTCCAGCCTTGAAATCCTTGTCTGTCAATTTCTCAATTTCCTCACGGTTCATAAAGACGATGCGGGCACTTTCAAACAAAGGTTCTAGGACCTTCAGTCCTTTAGCAATGTAGAGCATGCCCGGGGAGAAGCTGAACTTGACCGAATTCTTCAGTTTTTTTACCAGGTCTACTTGAAGTTTGAACTGCCTGTCATTGGCAAAAGAAGTCAGATGAACTATTTTAGCCCGAGTAAAATAAGCGAGGTCTATGTCTTTGGAATTCAATGAACTGTTAGCTCCAGGGTAGACATATATGGCTCGTCTCCCCAACTTATCGCTAAAGCAAATTGTGGAGCCTGTGGCGACATCCTTAATTTTAACCTGACCGGTATCAACGGCGGCAGTCTTAAAATCATGGAGCAATCTTTCTCCAGCCTCATCTTTGCCTACAGCACCGACGAATCCTGTCTTAACACCGAGCTTAGCCAAACCATAGATAGTGTTGGCTGCTGACCCACCGGGCAGAGATACGAAATCATTCACCCGTTGCTCGCCGTCAATAACCAGCTTATCGACACGATACAGTCGGTCGATGTTCATTGCCCCGAAACCGACTACGTCAATTTGAGCCATTGAACTTAGCCTAGATTGGCTGCCTCTTCTCGAACAACACGGCGAATTAGCTTGTGGATTTTGAGAGGAGCACCTATGTTCTTGAGTCCAGCAAGCCAGTGAAAATGTCCCCTGTTACCATTTCCACCGACCTTTTCCTTCTCTCTAACCAATTTTTCCACGGCAGAACGTTTACCTTTCCCCCAAGCTTCTAGGACCGGGCGCAGGTCATCCAGGTGAGTAGAAGCCAGACCTATGGTAGCATAGGGCAGGGCATACTCGTTAGCATTGAAGGCAATAGCCAACCCGCCAGCCTGGTCGACAGCCTGAAGCATCTTAAAATCGGTGATGCTATCACCAACTACTACCCAGCTGGAGAAAGGATGCCGCTGAAGTGTGGCAAAATGCCGCAAGGCTTCCACTTTACGCTGCCCACCAATGGGGTGTACCTGCTCTATAAGCAGATTCAGCCTGGTCTTGGGTAATTCCTTCCAATAGAAGCGGTCAAGCCTTTTCTTTATCCAACTATCATCGATTGAATGCCTATCTAGAATGTCCCTCTCAACCGCCTCCAGATAACGAAAATCTTCTTTACATAACATATTAGAGAACTTGTTCAGTGGGAAAGAAGTGCAGGCAACATTCTGTGAGAAAATACCAAGTCTAAAAGCTATGTGTTTGGCATATTGCTCGTAGCTGGTGCTGATACAGAATATTCTCCAGCCTTTAGCACTTAGCCGGGAAATTAGACTTATGGCACCTGAGGTCAAGGTAGCCTTACGTGCCAGGGCGAAGATGTCGCCCTCTGTTATCCCGTGATATATCAGGAAGGGGGCAATAAGCGCCAAAGTATCACCGGGCTCATAGTCCAATCTGGCGTCCAAAGTGAGCAAGTCATCATAGCGGCTGATAACCTCGAAAATCCTGCCTCCATCAGGGAAGAGCTTCATAAGCTCATAGGCATTATCCTGAGTAGCTAGCGGACCTTCGAGGTCAAAACAGATTAGGCTCATTACAGTCTCACAACCTTATTTACTTCGGTGGTAAGGTTATATCCCGGTATCGGTTTTCTATTCTGGTCAAATACTCTGCCAGCCTCTATTTTTATCTCGCCTTGACCGAAGGCTTTTAAAGTCGACACTATAAGCGGGAGTTCACGTACCAGCCCATGTTGGCGGATGAGTTTGAATAGTGCATTGCCTTCACCCTGCTCTTTTTTTATTTCGTCTATTGAGTAACCGTCTATTTCCCGCCAGTATTTATCAAAAGGTTTGCCTCTAATGGGATAAGTGCAATAAGTTATCACTGGTCCTCTGTCCAGTTCAGGTGTTACTAGATGCATCATTACCCCCGATTCGGCAGCCTTACTTCTAATCAAAGCCCAGATTACCTCCTGCCAGCTGCCTTTAGGACCTTCAGGAGTTGCCGGATGTAGATTAATCATATCATAACTGTGGCACATCTCTTCACCGACGATAAGCATATAGCCGGCAAGCACACATAGGTCTGGACTGAAATCAGTCAGCATTTTCATAACTTCCCTGTCGTAATTGATTCGCCACTCTGGCAAGGCTGTGCCATTCGCCTCGCCTGCTATATCTTGCGAGTTTTTGAATTTCTTTGAGGATAAGCAAATTAATGGAAGACGGTAGTTATGCACTAGTTCAAAGAATAAATCACCCTCTTCTGCTTCACCCGGTTCCTGATTACTGAATACGAAAGCAATTTTGCCTTCGATTTCACCGATGCTAATTTTCTGGTATACAACCTGCAGAAGTTGTCTTGCAGCCTCATCCCTGCCGGTAGAAAACCAACCGATTGTCAACAAGTGCCCCTCTCCTAGGATAAGCGCTTCTTCAATCTATTCCAAGTGCTGACAAAATGAGCAGTGGGGTTTGACTTATTGCCAGAGACTTTTCCTTTAGCCAGTGCAGCCAGAAACTCGTATTTGTCATTAAATATTGGCATCTCAACATAGGCATTACCTATTTCAGGAAGTGTATGAGCATCACTGCCAGCACTGGCAAGCTTGCTGTACTTCTGGGCTAGCTTTATTGCTCTGGTCGAGCTACCCGGCGAAAGGCTGCGGGCGTTGAAGACCTCGATAATATCAACATCCGACATTATGTCTTCAAATATCTGGTCTCTAAATACTGATAAACGTAATCTGTCATACGGATGTGGAATACATACTAACCCATCCTGGGCTTTAATTTGAGCTATCGTTTCTTTTGCAGACAATTTGCTGGGAATCTCCTGCTTGAGAAAGAATCCGATAATCTCACCATCTAAAGTCAGAATTTCCTCACCGATGATAATAGAAAAAGGCGCCATCTCTTTCATCTTTAAAGCTCCGGCAATATTGTTATGGTCAGCCACACCGAGGCAGTTTATGCCAACTTCTAGACAGCGCGCAATTATTTGCTCCAGAGACATGGAGCAGTCCATAGAATAGGCAGTATGAATATGAAGGTCAGCTTTAATCAAAGATTCAGCTTACCCTCTCTAGATATTCACCAGTGCGAGTATCAACCTTAATAGTATCACCATTGTTTATGAAAAGTGGGACTTTAATAGTAAGTCCTGTTTCCAGCTTAGCTGGTTTGCTGCCTGCTGAGGCGGTATCACCTTTGAAGCCGGGGCCTGTTTCAGTCACCTTAAGTTCTACTGCAACGGGCATTTGTATACCCACCGATTTGCCCTTGTGTGTCAGTATCTCTAAATTAGACTCGTCTTTCAAATAGTTCAGTGCATCACTAAGCATTGATTTGTCAAGAGGTATCTGTTCGAAGGTCTTAGTATCCATAAAGTAGTAGAGACCACCCTCATTATAAAGATATTGTACAGGACGACGTTCTAGAAAAGCCTTAGTGAATGTCTCGCTAGCTTGGAATGAGCGTTCAGTTGTATGACCAGCACGAAGATCGCGAAGCTTCAGGCGAACCTGCGCTGAACCTCGCCCCATCTTAATATGTTGATAATCAAGGACCTGGTATAACTGCCCATCTAGCTCAATGGTTATGCCTCTTTTTAATTCTCCAGCATCGATCATAAGGTGACTATCCTCCTAACAAATGTTTGCTGTCTTATCTGCGCAAGTGAGAGCCTTGACTTTGCCATTCTCTATAACAACTGTATCTTCAATTCTGACTCCACCCCAACCAGCGACATAAATTCCGGGCTCTACAGTGAAGACCATGCCATCAGTCAGCAGGTCTGACGAATTAGGTCCGAGCCTCGGTGATTCATGAGCTTCTAAGCCAACACCATGTCCTAAGCCATGCCCAAAGGCATCGCCATAATTAGCCTGTTCAACAACTGCCCGAGCTGATCTGTCAGCCTGGTCACCATTCATACCAGCCACTATCGTTGCTAGGGCAGTTAATTGTGCACCCAAAACAATATCATAAATTCTACAAAATGTCTCGTCCTCGTTACCTAGAAAAAAGGTGCGGCTCAGGTCACTACAGTAGCCACATACCCGTGTCCCTAAATCAACCACAACAGGCACATTTTTGAGAACAACCTGTTCTGATGGCTTGGCATGTGGCATTGCAGAATTGGGTCCGGAAGCTACAATAATGTCAAAAGGAACTGTCTCACTGCCTTTCTCTCGGAGGAATTTCTCCAATTCCCAGGCTACATCCTTTTCACTGACTCCGGGACGGAGCACAGATTTAGCATGATTAAAAGCGGTATCAGCTAGCTTTACTGCTTTAGCTATAAACTTCAGTTCCTCTGGCTCCTTTACAGCACGTATAGCCTCAACCAGTCCGGCGGTCGGAATAAGCTGAAATTGATAGCCATCATCGCTTATTTTTTTACACAATTGCTGATAAAGGGCAAAAGGAACCTGGTTAGTTTCGAAACCCACTCTTTTAAACCCGAAATCTGATACCAACTTGGGTAACCAACCTGCCGTGTCACCTTTTATATGAACCACGTCAAAAGCATGTGCTTCCTTTTTGGCTTGCTCCACATAACGGAAGTCAACGGCTAAGCAGGCATTGTTATCAGAGATCAGTAGCCAACCAGTTGAGCCGCTAAAACCAGAGAGATAGCGTCGATTTTCCTGTCCAGAAATTACAAGGACATCCAGTTCCTCTTGTTTCAAACCCCGCCGTATTTTTTGCAGCCGGTGCATTGCTACTTTTTAATCCTCAGTTCACCGGCTAAAATGCGCAGCGCAGCCATATACCCCTGCCAACCCAAGCCGGTGATTTGCCCTTTGGCAATAGGGGCAATTACCGATTCTGTTCGCCAATCTTCGCGGGCATAAATGTTAGACAGATGAACTTCAATGACTGGCAATTCGCTGTCAGCTAGGGCATCACACAAAGAGAAACCATAGTGAGTCAGCGCACCGGGGTTTATGATTATACCGCTAGCTTGAGGAGAATTCTTCTGGATAAAATCAATGAGTTCCCCCTCACTATTGGATTGAAAGCTAACTAAATCTATTCCCAGACTTTTCCCCTCCTTTTTTAAAACGGCATCAATCTGCGACAATGTTTTATCACCGTAGATGGCTTTATTGCGCTTGCCTAGCATGTTAAGATTAGGTCCGTTAATAACTAAAATTTTCATGTCGCCGCTCCTATTTTTTCTACTTCTTCTATCTTATCCTTATATTTGCAGGCAGTGCATTTTACCCACCCGCCTCGGTATGTAATTAGCAGCTTGCCACATTGAGGACAGGGATGTGAAACCGGCTTGCTGTTAACTGCAAACTGGCATTTCGGGAAGCCACTGCAACCATAAAAAACACGCTTTTTCTTGGTTTTTCTCTCTACTAGTTCCCTGCCACATTGCGGGCAGAGCACGCCGGTTTTGACCACGAAAGGCTTTGTCTTCTTGCAATCAGGATAACCACTGCAAGCCAGGAACTTGCCGAACCGTCCTGTCTTTATTACCATGGGACGACCACATTCAGGACAGGTTTCCTCTGTTGGTTTAACAATCCTTACCCTTTCTATGTTCTCAGAGGCTTGATTCAGCGTTTCTTCAAAAGATGCATAGAAATCTTTTAGAACTGATACCCATACCCTCTCACCAAGGGCAATCTCATCCAGTTCTTCCTCAAGCTGAGCCGTGAAAGCAAGGTCAACGATTTCAGGGAAATGCTGAGTTAAGAGGTCGTTTACAATAAAACCTATCTCATCAGGGCAAAGTCTGCCACTTTCTTTGTATACATAACCTCTTTCTTGGATAGTGGATATAATCGGAGCGTAGGTGCTCGGACGTCCGATTCCCCTTTGTTCCAGCGCTTTTATCAAAGTAGCCTCATTATAACGAAGCGGTGGTTGGGTAAAACTCTGCTCTGGAAATAGGTCCAACAGATTGAGTTTGTCGCCTGCTTTCAATTCCGGAAGGATGACCGCCTTTTCCTCTTCTACTTCCTCGTCCTTCCCTTCGCTATATAAAGTGATAAAACCCGGGAACTTTACTACTGAGCTGCTTGTTTTCAGAAGATATTCTTTCTGGGTTTCAAGGCATTTTGCGTCTATCTCAATAGCAGTATTATCAAGTAATGCTGCTGCCATCTGACTTGCTACCATCCGCTTCCATATAAGCTCATAAAGTTTAAGCTGTTCTGACTTGAGGTAGGAACGGAGTTGCCCGGGTTCCCGGTGAATTCTAGTCGGACGAATAGCTTCATGTGCCTCCTGTGCCCATTTGCCTTTCTTACCAAAAGAACGCGGATGAGCAGGTACAAAGCGAGTACCATATTTAGCGCTGATGAAATCCCTGGTCTCAGCTATAGCGCTGGCAGCCACATGCGTGGAATCAGTACGCATATAAGTTATCAGTCCCACCGAACCCTCTTCACCCAGAGGAATCCCTTCATAAAGCTGTTGGGCTATGAGCATGGTACGCTGGGCAGTGAATCGCAGCTTACGCCAGGCTTCCTGTTGCAAGGTGCTGGTGATAAATGGTGGTGCCGGCTGGCGAGCCATCTCTTTCACTGTCATCTTTTTAACCACATAGTCAGCTTTTCTCAACTCATCTTCAATTCTCTGGGATTCCTTTCGGTCAGGTATCTCAACCTTTGTGCCGTCAGCCAGACTTACAAGCAGTGCTCTAAAAATGGTCTTCGGAGTTGCTGGCAAACCCTTGGCTAATTCAGCCTCAATGGTCCAGTACTCGGTGACAACAAATTTTTGTATCTCTCGCTCACGGTCAACAATTATCCTTAAAGCTGCTGATTGAACCCTGCCAGCAGAAAGACCTCTTTGCACCTTCCGCCACAATAATGGACTCAATTTATAGCCCACCAATCTGTCCAGAAGACGTCGTGCCTGTTGAGCATCAACAAGGTTCATATCAACAGAGCGGGGATGGCGAAAAGCCTTCTCTACGGCCTCTTTGGTTATCTCGTGAAAGACAACCCTGTGTACAGGCACCTTGTTCTTGTTTAGCTTAGTAGTTTCAAGTAGATGCCAGGAAATGGCTTCTCCCTCCCGATCAGGGTCAGTAGCCAGATAAACTGCCGACGCACCTTCAGCCGACTTTTTTAACTCATTAATTATGCTTCTTCTCTGCTTTATCATTACATATCTGGGAGTGAAGTTATTGGCTATATCTATGCCTAACTCGCTTCTGGGCAAGTCGCGCACATGCCCCAGAGTCGCTTTGACCACATAGTCTGCTCCCAATATCCTACTTATTGTCCTTGATTTTGCTGGTGATTCGACAACAACAAGTTTCATTGTCTCAATTACCTTGTAGTTTGATATTCTTCTTTCATCTCTCTGGCAAGCACGTAGTTCATACCGCCAACCTGTTTGACCATTCCTTTGAGTTCCATCATGGCTAGAGCACTGCTAACCAGAGCCGCCGCCAACCCACTATTTCGGCAAATTTCATCGATATGAGCTGGCTCACGGCTAAGTTGCTTTAACAGCAATGATTCCGTCTTATCGGCAGGCAGAAGCTCCTTCATCTCTAGTTGCTGTGCCATCATAGCCAGATTAAGCTCCTCTAGAATATCAATATAATTACGTACCAGCTTTGCACCTTCTTGAATAAGATTGTTTGTCCCTCTGCTGGCTGGAGATAGTATACTGCCAGGGACGGCAAAAACTTCGCGGTTTTGCTCCAGTGCCTGATTAGCCGTGATTAATGCCCCGCTGCTTTCACCAGCCTCTATAACCAAAACGCCAAGGCTCAGTCCGCTCATGATACGGTTGCGCCTCGGGAAATTATCAGCTTTCGGTCTGGTACCCAAAGGATATTCGCTTATCAAAGCGCCATGCTCCATAACTTCGCGGGCAAGCTTAGCATTTTCCGCAGGGTAGACGATGTCCAGTCCACAAGCAAAGACAGCAATAGTTCTGGCGCCAGCTTCCAGCGCAGCACGGTGAGCTATAGAATCAATCCCTTTAGCCAGACCGCTAACGATAGTAATTCCACTCCGAGCTAGGTCAGTGACAAGCTCCTCGGTTACCTGACGTCCGTAGACAGTGGCTCGACGGGTGCCGACTACAGCCAGGCAACATTCATCTTCAGGTAGCAGGGTGCCTCTTACATAAAGCACCGGCGGATAATCGTAAATTTCCTTCAGTCTCTGTGGATAGTCTGAAGAGTCGCAGGTAAGTGTTTTAACCTTATATCGCTCCAAGCTATCCACCTCGGCATCTGGCGAAATCGTCGGTCTCAAAGTCACTATGGTATCCACAGTTTTTGAATCAAGTCCGGCTTTTTTAAGCTCGGCAGCCGAGGCTTTCCAGGCATGCTCTAGAGAAGTGAAATGGTCCGATAGCTGGGAGATTTTCACTCTACCTATGCCAGGCATCCTGGAAAAGCCTACCCAATATTTCAGCTCATTCTTATTCACCATTTGAGCTGAAACATTGTAGCATAGGCAATATAGGCAAACAACGGCTAGCTGACAGAGGTCTTGCCGATGTTGATAGAAAACATTGAATTGTTAGCTGGCGGAGAGGGTGGGATTCGAACCCACGGTCGCCAATGGCGACACGCGCTCTCCAGGCGCGCCTGATAGTCCACTCCAGCACCTCTCCGTGAGCCTGGCGGAGAGGGTGGGATTCGAACCCACGAGGCTTATCGCCCACCGCTTTTCGAGAGCGGCACCATAAACCACTCGGACACCTCTCCGGAGCCGGTAACATTATACAATGCCTGAGTTGGGAGGCAAAGTTTAACGTACAGCTTTAGCATAACGTCGAGATGGGTTTACAATGAAAAGCGCGCTATGCTATGATTTCACTTTACCACCCACCAATTGAGCGTTTTTAAAGGGTGATTAAGATACCAAAATCTAAGGCATTGAAATGTTAGACGCTTTGTGGATAGTCCTCTTGGGCATGGCTATTATTTTCGCAGTATTGGGAATACTGCTTGGTATGATGCTCTTGCTTAATAAATTCCTGAAGCCAAAGAAGGAAGAGTAACGGATGGACATACCTGTAAGTGAATTTTTGGGCTTCCTCAACCTCAACTGGCAAATAATCGTCATGCTGGCAGTTGGCGGACTTCTCATCTATTTGGGCACTGCTAAGAACGTGGAGCCGGTTCTGCTAATACCCATTGGCACGGGCATTCTGCTGGCTAACATACCACTTGGTGGCATGGTCGACGAAGGTGGACTTTTTGCTGTTTTGAGGAAGGCGGGAATTCAAACCGAGCTCTTTCCGCTTCTAATTTTCATCGGCATAGGAGCTATGATAGACTTCGGACCTTTTCTAGAAAGGCCGTATACCATTCTCCTTGGTGCAGCAGCTCAGTTTGGCATCTTTGGCACTTTTTTCTTGGCTTACATGCTTGGTGACGGCTGGCTTCATATCATGAACTTTAGTCTGAAAGATGCAGCTTCTATAGGTATAATTGGCTCTGCTGATGGACCTACTTCAATTTATGTGTCTTCTGTGCTTGGCTCCAAATATGCCGCGGCTATTGTGGTGGCAGCTTATTCCTACATGGCGTTGGTGCCTATCATCCAGCCACCGATAATGAAATGGCTGACTACCAAAGAGGAACGCTTAGTGGAAATGCCAATTAAGGTTGAGGCAGTTTCACAGAGAACAAAGGTCATTTTCCCTATAGCCACTGTACTAATAGTAGGATTGATAGCACCGAAAGCCACACCGCTTATCGGCTGTCTTATGTTCGGCAATGTACTTCGGGAGTGTGGAGTGGTTGAAAGACTTTCTTCGACAGCTCAGAACGAATTGACCAACATTGTGACCATCCTGTTAGGTCTTACCGTAGGCGGGATGATGATAGCTTCCGAATTCCTTAAGCCGGAGACGATTCTTATCTTCGTTATGGGGATAATTGCCTTTGCATTAGATACCGCTGCTGGCGTTATCTTCGGCAAGATAATGTACCTACTATCTGGCAAAAAGGTCAATCCATTAATCGGTGCCGCTGGTATTTCAGCTTTTCCTATGTCAGCCAGAGTAGTCCAAAAGATGGGACTGCAAGAGAATCCCCACAATCATCTGCTGATGCATGCTGTCGGCGCTAATACCGCTGGACAAATCGCCTCGGTAGTAGCTGGAGGTGCCATGTTGATGCTAATACCTATGTTCAGTTAGCCTATAATCTGTTTATCATCCATGGAAGCGAACAAGAACTGGCATAATTTAGATATATCAGAGGTCTTAGCTTCTCTGAGCTCGGACCGTACTGGTCTAAGCAATGAAGAGGCTCAACACCGCCTGGTGGAATTCGGTCCTAATGAGCTTGCTGGAAAAGAGAAAATCTCCCCCTGGGCGATTTTCTTTGAGCAATTTAAGAATTTTCTAATAATTATCTTGCTCGTTGCAGTTGTTCTGTCAGCTATTATGGGTGAAATAGCTGATGCCATTGTTATCTTCGTTATCGTCATTTTCGCTGCTGGATTAGGCTTTATCCAGGAATACAGGGCAGAACGAGCCATGGAAGCACTGAAAAGAATGGCTGCACCTATGGCATCGGTTATAAGAAACGGGAGGGAAACAGAAATATCTGCCCAAGAACTAGTCCCCGGAGACATAGTCCTCCTTGCAACTGGTGATAGAATACCGGCAGATGCTCGCCTCATCGAAGCAATTAATCTAAAGGTAGACGAAGCATCACTAACCGGTGAATCGGTTCCCGTGGAAAAAACAAACACGGTTCTGCCAGAAGAAATCAGCATCGGCGACAAGAGAAACATGGTCTTCATGGGAACCGCAGTTGTTTACGGCAGAGGCACAGCAGTTATCACAAGCACCGGCATGGCAACAGAATTTGGCAAGATAGCTACCATGCTCCAAGAAGTTAAGAAGGAGCAGACACCACTCCAGATTAATCTTGACCAGCTAGGAAAATGGATTGGTATCGGTGCCCTAGCCCTGTGCTTCATCCTAGCCGGAATTGGCGTCCTAAGAGGACATGAGATTTTAGAAATGCTCATCTGGGGGGTGAGTTTGGCAGTAGCCGCTGTTCCCGAAGCCTTGCCTGCTGTGGTTACAATCTCGCTGGCTCTTGGCGTTCAGAGGATGGTGCGTCGCCATGCCCTTATTAGAAAGCTACCGGCGGTAGAGACTCTAGGTTGTACCACATTTATTTGCTCAGACAAGACAGGTACGCTAACACAGGATCAGATGACGATACGGCGTATTTATGTAGATGACAAACTGATTGATGTCACTGGGGTTGGCTATGAACCTAAAGGTGAGTTTCGTCTTAATGGTAAAACTCTGAATACTGAAAAAACTCCTGCTCTGCAAACGTTGCTCCAAATAGGCAGCCTGTGCAATGATACCTCTCTTACCTATATTGATGGTGCTTGGAGGATCAAAGGCGACCCTACCGAGGGTGCTTTGGTAGTAGCTGCGGCTAAAGCCGATCTGTGCCAAGAGAAAATCCAAGGTCAATTTCCTCGCATCCATGAAATACCTTTCTCCTCCGAGACAAAGAGGATGACTACTGTGCATCAAACAACTGAAGGAAAAATCGCCTATTCCAAGGGAGCACCTGAGGTAATCTTGAGTTCTTGCAGCCACATTTATCAGAACGGTCAGGAGATAAAATTAAACGATGATGGTAGGAGTAACATTCTCTCCGTGTCCCACGAAATGGCTGATGATGCTCTCCGTGTTTTAGGTCTGGCATACAAACGTCTTCCTGACACCGCCAATACATCCGAGGCAATAGAGCGAGATATGGTTTTTTCTGGGCTCGTTGGCATGATCGACCCTCCTCGTGAAGAAGTTAAGGAGGCAGTAAAACTTTGCAACCAGGCTGGCATCAGTTCAGTGATGATAACTGGTGACCATAAACTAACAGCGGTTGCCATCGCTAAAGAGTTAGGCATACTTAAAGAAGGTATCGCCCTCACCGGGGCTGACATCGACAACCTTGGTGAAGAGGAATTTGAAGCCACGGTGGAGAAAATAGAAGTCTATGCACGGGTTTCTCCTGCCCATAAGCTCCGTGTCGTAGAGGCTTTAACCAAGAGAGGACATGTGGTAGCTATGACCGGAGATGGAGTAAATGACGCTCCTGCACTTAAGAAAGCTGATATTGGTGTGGCTATGGGGATAACCGGTACCGATGTCACCAAAGAGGCATCCGATATGGTGCTGACCGATGATAATTTTGCCTCCATTGTAGCTGCTATAGAGGAGGGGAGAGGCATTTTCGGAAATATAAAAAAATACCTTGTTTATCTACTCTCCTGTAACTTGGGAGAGATATTGCTTATGGCAATAGTTATCTTGCTAGGTCCACTTTTTGGCTTACCTGCCGGGACTATACCCCTCGTTGCCATCCAACTCTTGTATGTCAACTTGGCTACCGACGGCTTGCCTGCTATCGCCTTGTCAGTTGACCCACCTGCTCCCGATATCATGAGGCAAAAGCCACGTCCTCGCAAGCAGAGCATCTTCACAGGCTCTGTAACCAGATACTTGATCTGTGCTGGGATCTGGACAGCTTTAGTTTCGTTAGCCGTCTTTCTGTGGGCACTAAGCTCTGGTAGAGACCCCAGTGAAGCCCAAACCATGTGTTTCGTTACTCTGATCTTAATCCAATTTTTCAATGCCTTTAATTGCCGTTCTGTAGAGTACTCCTTGTTTAGTGTGGGGCTCTTGGCTAACAAGTGGCTATTGCTAGCAATAGGCTGGGAATGCATAATGTTAGGATTGGTTGTATATTTGCCTATACTACAAGGACCATTCAATACCTATGCCTTGACCTTGGTAGATTGTGTAATAGCCATACTCTCAGCCTCGACAATCTTTATTGTCGTTGAAATCTATAAACTTATCAGTTCTTGGCTGAGACCCAAAGGCATAGTCCAAACAGTTGATGGCTAGCCATAAATCATAGAACCGGCAACTGGGTAGCAGATAAGGATAGGAAGTCCATAGGTAAAATAAGCTATTTAGATATACCTCTCAATTAGCTGGAGAATCAGAAGACCTGATGGAAATTAGCATATATTTTAAGTTCCTGCTCACCTTTGGCTTAATCCTGCTGGCAGCCAGAATAGGCGGCGAACTATTTGAGCGCTACTTAAAACAACCACCAGTCCTGGGCGAATTGGTTGCCGGGATTATTATTTCACCGTTTGCCCTGGGTGGACTTATACATGACCCCATAATCCTGAATTTTGCCACTATCCAAGGTGCTTTTGGGCTTCATGAATTCAACGTGATGGAGGTTATTTCAGAAATAGCAGTAGTTTCCCTGCTTTTCGTCGCTGGAATTGAAACTGATGTCCGTGCTTTTTTGAAACAAGGAATAACCGGCGCTCTGGTAGCCGTGGGAGGTGTTATTTTCCCCTTTATCCTCGGATATTTCATCACCATGTGGTTAGCTCCTGAGACAGGAATAGCGGGCTGGCTTTTTATAGGAGCTACATTGACGGCTACTAGCATTGGTGTCACAGTAAGGATACTGATGGAGATGGGCAAACTCCAAACGCAAGCAGGTACAACGATATTAGTTGGAGCCGTGATTGACGACATAATCGGCATAGTTATTCTATCAATAGTTGTTGGAATAAGCTCCGCGGTAAAAGCTGGCGGTGAGCTAAACATGGTTCATGTAAGCTTAGATGCTCTCAAAATCCTCGCTATCGGTTTCGCTGTCTGGTTTGCCCTGTTAATCGTCGGCGTGAAACTCAACAGATATATATCACGATTTCTTCTGAATCCTTTCAAAAGATCGGGTACAGCACCCATTTTTGCCCTTATCATAGGCTTTATAATAGCGTATCTGGTTACGCTGGTTGGATTGCATCCAGTAGTCGGCGCCTATGTGGCTGGACTTATGTTCGCTGCTACCGACGAGAGAGAGGATATCCTTGATAAAACGAGACCGATAATGCTGTTCCTTGCTCCCTTTTTCTTTTGCTATCTGGGCATGCAAGTTGACATGCGACTACTCTGGGGTGGAGCCATAATAGCACTCATTTTGACAATAGCCGCTGTAGTTGGTAAAATCGCTGGATGCTACATCCCAGCCCGCTTTGCAGGCAAGATGAACCATACCGAAAGCATGATAGTTGGCATAGGTATGGTACCGAGAGGTGAGGTAGGTCTGATTATTGCCGGGGCTGGACTTTTGGCAGGAGCCATAGGCCGAGACCTGTTTGGTGCAGCAGTTGCAGTCAGTGTGGTTACAACTCTTATAACGCCAGCAATGCTAAAGCCATTTTTCAAGCTGCATCCTAAACCGGCCGAAGCAGAAAGCAAGCCTTCGCAGCAAGGTGAGTAGGCATTTTAAACGTTAACTTCAGAGCACTAATCGCCTAGAATATACAAGTTTGCCAAAAGAGGACAGCAGCGTTTAAAATAACCAAAGCCCCTGTAGCTCAGGGGATAGAGCACCGGCCTCCGGAGCCGGGCGCGAGGGTTCGAGTCCCTCCAGGGGCGTTTTGTTTTAAGGAAATCAACTAAGTTGGAAGAAAAAGATAAGATAATCGAGATACGCTGGCATGGGAGAGGTGGTCAAGGGGCGGTAACATCGGCTGAACTGCTAGCGCTGGCAGCCATAGAAGAGGGCAAATTCGCCCAAGCATTTCCCAGCTTCGGCCCGGAAAGAAGGGGAGCACCGGTGCTTGTTTTCAACCGCGTTAGCAATGTCACTCCCATTAGAGCTAGAGTTTCGGTAACAAATCCTGACATTGTTGTAATCTTAGACCCAGGTCTAATTTATATCACAGATGTCACTGCAGGACTAAAGGAAGATGGCACATTGGTAATAAACACACCCAAAATACTGGTTGACATAAAGTCAGAGTTGAGTGGGCCATGGAGATTGGCTGTAGTTAATGCCACCTCTATTGCTCGAGAGACGATTGGCGTCCCAATTGTAAATACTACGATGCTAGGAGCATTGGTCAAAGCCACAGGGGTAGTCGAACTAGAGTCATTAACAGAGCCTCTAAAAGAACGCTTCGGCGCTAGAGCCAAGGACAATATCGATGCTTGCTGCAGAGCATATGCAGAAACTGAAATAGCTGAGCTTAGCGGTGTTGTTCAAAAGCCGCACAAAACGTTCGAAACAGAAAAATTTCCGTCCTGGAAAGAATTATTACCCGGTAGTGTTATTACTGAAGCAGGAAACGCTAAGCAGTATCGTACTGGAGATTGGAAATCAGAGTGCCCAGTATGGGACAAGCAGAAATGCATCAAATGTGGAATTTGTTATCTTTTCTGCCCAGAGGGATGCATCAGACAAAACGAAGATGGCTACTTTGAGGCTAATTTATACTACTGCAAAGGGTGTGGTATTTGCGCCCGCGAGTGCTGGACTGAGGCTATAAATATGGCAGAGGAAGAATAGCAATGACAATAAAACGAATAGGCATGGAAGGCTCCTTTGCTATAGCCGAAGCTATCAAACTAGCACGTGTTGAAGCTGTAGCTGCTTATCCAATTACACCTCAGACTCATATTGTGGAGCGGCTAGCCGAGTTTGTAGCTAACGGTGAACTGGATGCCGAATATATTTCAGTGGAATCAGAGCACTCAGCGATGAGTGCTTGTCTAGGTACTTCGGCTGTAGGTGCTCGAACTTTTACAGCTACCGCCAGTCAGGGACTGGAGCTTATGCATGAGGTACTCTATGTGGCATCAGGACTGAGATTGCCCATAGTTATGACAGTAGCCAACAGAGCACTGTCAGCACCATTGAGTATCTGGACAGACCACTCTGATGCAATGGCAATCCGAGATTGCGGTTGGATTCAGATGTTCGCTGAAAATGCTCAGCAAGCCTTTGACTTAATGTTATGTGCCTTTCGTATTGCCGAAGACCACAGTGTCTTGCTACCAACAATGGTTCATATCGACGGATTTTACGTTTCACATACAATCGAATCCGTGGAACTTTTAGAGCAAGAGGTGGTGGATAAATTCCTTCCTGGATACCGGTACCCTTATCCTCTCAATCCAGATAAGCCAGTAACCATAGGTGCGTTTGGCCCTCCATTCATTTACACCGAGACTAAGAAAGCACATGAGTCCGCGTTAAGAGGCTCTAAAAAGGTGATTCTTCAGACCTGGCGAGAGTTCAGCAAACTCTCAGGACGTCATTATGCACCAGTAGAGAGCTACAAGACAGAAGATGCCGACGTTTTGCTCCTGTGCATGGGAAGCTTCAGTGAGACAGCCATGATGGCGATTGATAAAATGCAGGCAGAAGGACAGAAGGTGGGACTTATAAGGTTGCGTCTATGGCGACCATTTCCCCGTGAAGAACTTCGCCAGGTCGTAGGCAACGCACAGACTCTTATCGTTTTTGACCGAGCTCTTTCTCTCGGAGGACCACCACCAGTCTGTTCCGAAATCCAATCAGCACTTTATTCGCTAAAAACTAGACCAAAGATTGTAAGTTTTGTAGGCAGCCTTGGTGGCAGGGAGGTTTCAGCTCAGGGTTTCGAAGACCTGATTCGCAACGGGGTAGACAAGGCGAAGCGAGGCGAGCTTGATGAATTCGAGATGGTAGGAGTCAGAGAGTAGTGGAAAGTCTAGCTATATATGTCCCACGATTAGTAACGACCAAGGAATATTTTGCCCCGGGGCATCGCGCCTGTATGGGTTGTGGCGAAGCCTTAGCTGTAAGGCTCGTGTGTAAGGCGCTGGGTAGAAATGTAATCATTGCCAATGCTACCGGCTGTATGGAAATCGTTTCCTCGCCACTACCTTCCACTTCATGGGAGGTTCCTTGGATTCATACCCTGTTTGAGAATACCGCAGCAGTGGCTTCCGGAATAGAAGCCGGAATAAAAGTCCTGAGCCGCAAGGGTAAGTACACCAGGAAAACAAAAGTTATAGCTATGGGCGGTGATGGCGGTACTGCTGATATCGGCTTTCAGGCGCTATCCGGCGCTCTCGAGAGAGGACATGACTTTGTATATATCTGTTTTGATAATGAGGCATACATGAATACCGGTATTCAGCGCTCCAGTGCCACTCCATTTGGTGCCTCTACCACTACCTCACCCGCAGGCAAGGTTAGCATTGGACAGACCACGTGGAAGAAAAACCTGCCCGCTATCGCTGCAGCCCATAATATACCTTACATAGCCACAGCCTGCCACAGCTATCCTTTTGACCTTATGAACAAGATTCGTAAAGCTGTGGATGTCAAGGGACCATCTTATATTCATATACTGTCTGTTTGTCCCACCGGTTGGCGACTACCATCCGATTTAACTGTCAGGGCAGGGCGACTAGCTGTTGAAACAGGCATCTTCCCTCTCTATGAGGTGGAGAATGACCGATATACTCTAAATTTAGATTTTCCCAAACTACGCCCTGTAGAAAATTATTTCAAATTGCAGGGAAGATTCAGACATCTTTCAAAAGAGACAATATCGCAAATCCAAGAAAGGGTAGCTGTTGAGTATGCCAAACTCAAACAAAAGGCTACCAGAAATAATTACTGACAATGAATGAAAAGGTCAATGCAATTATAAACAAATACAACGGTGACAGAAGTCAACTGGTTTCCATACTTCAAGATATCCAGACTGAATATTATTATCTTCCTAAAGAAGCCCTGTTTCAGGTAAGTGAAACCATGGGTATTCCTGCAAGTCGAGTGTACGACGTAGCTACTTTTTTTAGGGCTTTCAGCCTTGAACCTAGAGGCAAGCATTTAATTAACGTTTGTCTAGGTACTGCCTGTCATGTCAGAGGTGCAATCAGGGTAATTGAGAAGATTGAGCGAAGCTTGTCCATCAAGCGTGGCGAAACTACAAAAGACCGTA
>Ga0233423_10000162_pt1 | contig 41374 bp, 21 predicted proteins | sample Watercolumn_Mata_FD_180713 | JGI IMG/M metagenome (GOLD analysis project Ga0233423, IMG submission 180713) | Freshwater microbial communities from Lake Matano, South Sulawesi, Indonesia - Watercolumn_Matano_2014_112_MG | ecosystem: Environmental > Aquatic > Freshwater > Lake | place: Indonesia... | reverse complement strand
CCCTTTTCGCAGGCGTCTTTCGTCCCTCTGGTCAAGGAGTATCTGTCCTATCTGTGATTCCATCTCCGCATGGAGGTGTATATGGTCAACAGCAATATCGTGATCGTGGGATCTTCAGGAGCCGGCCTCCCCATCCTGTCCTCCATTTTCAAGAATATGCCTCTGCTTCATGGCTGCATCATTCTTATCCAGCACATGCCCGTCTACATCAATCAGGCGGTTCGCGATAACCTTGCGCAACAGACGGAACTCACGGTCAAACTGGCGGAAGAGATGGATCCGGTCCAACCCGGATTCCTCTACATCGCCCCGAGCGAGCTCCATCTCAAACTCGTCCATAACAGGCAGATACACCTGCTCATCGGCGAAAGGGTGAATTACGTCTGCCCGTCGATCGATGTGGCCATGCTTTCGCTGGTCAGCGATCCCCATGCCAGGCTCGTGGGGGTGCTCCTGTCCGGCATCGGCGAGGACGGGGTCAAGGGCATCCGCCATATTAAAAAGCTCGGCGGCGTCACCATCGCACTGGACAAGAAGACCGCCCCCATCGCCAGCATGGCGGACGGGGCCATCGCCACAGGCGATGTGGATTTCGTCTTGAGCCCGGACCAGATCCGCAAGAAGCTGATCGAACAACTGGGGAAGGCCTAAAATTAGATTTTGGATTTTGGATGTCGGGCTTTCGATTCCGGATTTTCCATTTTTCAACCCGGATCTGCGCCCGTAACCATAGAGGCAGGCTTCCCGTTCCAACCATCATGCGGCAAGGCGTCCGGAACGCAGAAGCCGCAAGGTTCGGAAAACTGAACACCCCCGTTTTCAAAGAAACCTTATAATCCCCACCAATACGAAACCTTGAGCATGAAAATATTTTCCGCCCGGGCCCGGAATAGCCGCCGGGCGGATCCGGTGAACGAGAAGGGCTCCTCGTAAAAGTCGTCCCGGCGGTCCTGGGTCCAGACCAGGTAAAGCGTGGATCCAGGCCTGTACTCCCATCGCAGCACGGCATTCCCCCGCAGCGATTTCACATTGAAATCCGGTTTGTCGAAGGTGAAGGAGGCCGCAGGGCCGTCCTCGTCCGGATCGACCTCGTATTGTCCGTTTGACTTGACGATCTGCCCCCCGGAATATTCGTTGAACGCAAAACTCCGCGGCCTGTCCAGCTCCTTGAACCGCTCGAAATCACCATGGGAGATGAGAGGCTGAGCAAACAGCTGCAGCGAAAGGCGCGGCGTGAACGTCCAGTCCAGCCGGAAATTGGCGGCCGTTTCCGTCTGTTTCATGGAGCCGAACACATACCTGGCACCGCCGGTCCTCACGGCATGGGGATCCTCGAAGCGGTCCACCCATTGCACGGGCTCGTCGTTCAAATACAGGGAGGGGCCGATCGACAGCGACAGGTTGGGCCTGGCCTTCCATTCCAAATCGGCGCTGATTCCGCGATACCAGTTGTCCCTGCTGTTCCAATAGCTCGACTGGGACAATTCGAAAACCAGCGCCTTCCGGTTGTCCGTTTCGAACTCCGTGTCCAGTTCCCAACCCGGCGGATTCAGCGTGGAGGGCCCCCCTCGTGTGCGGAAGGTATTGACCGTCCGGGGATTATAGGCGTAAACCAGGGTGAATCCCATGTAATTCCGGAACAGGAAGGAACCCTTCCCGAATACGCCCCTCCAGACCGAAGCCCCCCCGAAGTCCAGATTCTGGAACACCGCCCCGATCAGAAAAGCCTCCCTGAAAATCCTGCCGGGCTTTGTCCATTTATACCCCCCGCCGACATGACCGTTGACCACATCCGCCCTGTAAAAATATCCGATGTCGTTCACATCGAATCCGGGACTGATGAATCCCAATGCGGAATTGAACAGGACGTTTCCCTTTTGTTTGTTGAAGGTGAAACGGCCGGCCATACCCGACAGCGAAGTGGCGGCGCTGTCCACCTCCACATGATCCGCATCGTCGCGCTGGTAGTAATGGCGTGAATTGCGCTGCAGGGCCGTGATGCAGGCCGGGGTGCCGGCAATGCGCGACCCGCCCATCCATCCTGCCAAAACCCACGTCCTGGAGGTGTCCAGGAATGTCCAACCGTCGATTCCGAAAGTCATGGCATCACGGTTGATTTCCGCGCGGAGCCGGTCTTCATCGAAGCGCCTGGCTGCCAGGGTCGAAATCACGCCGATGCCCCGAAGCGAGTTTGAGATTTCCTTCTGGGCCCGGAAAACGCCGTAATACGAGAGCGGTTCGACATCGGAACGGAACGTTCCGCCGTTGGAGAAGAAACGTCCCGTTTCCCTGCTGGTGAGAGCGTGCACGGTCCCGACATTCCAGGCCCCGGCCAGCTTGCCCGTGACCTTGGCTGCGCCGAGTATATGCGCGCCCTCCGGAACATCCGAAAAGTCCGCATCAGGCCAGGATCCCTGCGGCGGCCTTCCGATCCTGCGTGTGTAGAAAAAAGTCGGACTCGACCAGTTGAACCCCCAGTAGTCGTTTGCCCCGCCCTGGCCGAAACGGTACGTGGATGCGCCCTCGAGGAAAAAGGGACGTTTCTCCTGGAAATAAGTCTCCACGTCGCTCAAGTTGACGACTGCCGGGTCCACCTCCACCTGCCCGAAATCGGGGTTGACGGTTAAATCAAGGGTGAGGTTCTGGCTCAATCCCATTTTCACATCCACGCCGGCATCCGGCCTGTAACGCGAACCGTCGCGGAAGGGATCGCCCGGATCCGGATGCGTGTATTCCGCCTTGATCCGGGCATAGGGGAGCACTTCCACATGCATGGGCGATTGAATCCCTTCGATGCCGACCAGATCCGGGAACCGGGATACAAAGCCGCTCGAGGACTTGGGCGTGTATACCAGATAGGATTCCTCGTTCTTCCTTCCGATCTCGCGCAGGCAATTCACGCCCCAGACATGCTTTTGGGCCTCGCGGAACCGGAGCTGTGAAAAAGGAATCCGCATTTCCACAGACCAGCCGGAGTCATCGCGTAGCGCCCGGCCCTCCCAGACTCCGTCCCAGGAATCATCCGTCCAGGCGTCGTTGTAGATGATCCCGTCGTAAAGCGTTCCGCCTGCGCTCACGCCGAAATAGAAGGCGCTTCGCCTGTCATAATACGAATCAAAGGCGATGGCAAACCAGTCCGTGGTCATATCCGCATCCTTGCGGCCGAGCCTGGCCATGACGGAATCCGGGGCCGAGTCAAGAAGCTGTACCCCCACATAGAGCGCTTCATCGTCGTACGCGATGCGGAGCACGGTTTCCTCGCTTGCCGGGGCGCCTTCCCTGGGCTCGAGCTGCAGGAAGCCGGACGTGGCCGGTCCGGCAGACCAGACAGGCTCGCGAAGCGCCCCGTCAACGGTTATTTTACCCGCCAGACGCACAGCCCGGACCGGGTCGCGGGCTTGCACCGGGAACAGGGCAGCGAAGACAGGCAGTGACCACAGGCAGATGGAGCACATTTTTTTCATGGGGACTCCGGATGGCAGAATGTCAGACGGCTGTAACAATTATTGGACGTGCAAACCGGGAGAGAGTTGCATGGAATCATGAATCTGACGGCAGGCGCATGTCCCGCGGCTGTTCATCAACTCCGGGAGGCCCGTTCATCATCGTCCGTCTTCAAAAGTCAATCCCATTTCAGATTTCGAAAGGGTAAGTCCTCCCGGAGGCGATTCGAAAGATTCCCCGGCAGCCTGCCGCGGGGAGCCTCAATATCATTGGATAAATGAAGGGCCCATCCAGGATCATGCAAATCCCTCCGCAAACGGAGGCGGCATGAGAAATGGCGAAAAAAAGGCTTGACATTGAATTTTCAGCGATTCATTTTTATGAAACTGGATGAATTTTTGTGGATGAGGATGATTCGGATGCAGCCCATTGAACACACGCCCCTGCCGAACTCCGGACAGGGCAGAGGACATTTCCGGAAGGCGGCCTTCTCCAGGTTCGCACTGCCGGCTCTCGTCGCCGGTGCAGCTGCGATCGGTCTCGCCCCCATCTTCGTCCGCCTCTCGGATGTCGGACCCATGGCCAAGGCCTTCTGGCGCCTGACCCTCTCCCTGCCCCTGCTCTGGACAGCCGTGCGATGGTCGCTGAAACGGAGACCCGGCACCCTCATCCCCAGGTCTGCTGCTGAAATACGATTGCTGATCGCCGCCGGATTTTTTTTCGCCGCGGACCTTTCCGTCTGGCACGTATCGATCGGACTCACGACAGTGGCGAATGCCACCCTGCTTCCCAATTTCGCCCCCGTTTTTGTCGTGCTCGGGGCGTGGATTTTCCTGAAGGAGCGCGTCGGCCTCCCCTTTTTCACGGGCATGGCTGCAGCCCTGGCAGGCACGGTACTGATGGTCGGGACCAGCTACCGGATCGACCCGGGACGCTTCCTGGGTGACTCCCTGGCTTTGGCCACAGCCCTGTTATATGCGGGCTACATCCTGGCCGTCAAACGGCTGCGGGCCCGGTTCTCCACAGCTGTCGTGATGGCCGCAAGCGGGACGGTCACGGCCGTATCCCTGCTGGCCGCCTCCCTCGCGGCGGGTGAACGCATCCTCCCGCAAACGGTGCGGGGATGGGCCGTTCTGGCCTCGATGGCAGTCATCTCCCATGCAGGCGGGCAGGGATTGATTGCATTTGCCCTCGCGCATTTGAAGGCCGGGTTTTCCTCGGTGGGGCTGCTGGTCCAGCCGGTGGTGGCCGCGGTCCTTGCCTGGGCGCTGTTCGGGGAAACCCTGAATGCCGTTCAGGCTGCAGGGGGCCTGCTCGTACTGGCCGGCATCCTGCTTGCGCGGAAGGACAGCGGATGATGCGGCCGCATCGCAGCCGGCGGGCAGGAGCGCCTTTTCTTCAAACCGACCCCGCTGGATGTCCCTGCCGAAGACCCGGGCCTTGGGCAGCCGCCGCCGTGCAAAATTTCCCGGGGGCCTTTCAGAGCCCATGAAAATGAGGCCGGATCGCATTCAGCACTTGATTTGGAAAAAAATATTTTGTATAATTCAATGTGCGCTGTCCTTTCAGGCGCGTATCACTTCCCCTTTTTCATCACTCCAATCAAAGGAAGGCTTCAAGATGCCAGAAAAGAAACAAGTGATGACCAAGTCGCAGCTGGTTTCCGAGTTGGCGGACAAGCTCGGCATGACCAAGAAGGATGTAGCAGCCTTCTTAGAGTTGCTTGTGAATACCGCTTTCAAGGAAGCCAAAAGGAAGGGCGAATTCACCCTGCCCGGCCTCGGAAAACTGGTGAAGGTCAACAGGAAGGCCCGCATGGGCCGGAACCCGGCCACAGGCGCGACCATCAAGATCCCTGCTAAGACCGTGCTGAAATTCCGCATCGCCAAAACGGCCAAGGATGCGGTCCTGGGTGCGAAGTAAGGAATCAGGAGTTTCTTTTTAAGCCCCCCGTCACGATCCGGGGGGCTTTTTTTATCCCCGGATTCCGGAAAAAATCCTGTATCCCGGTTCGTCGCAAGATTGAAGCTCTCCGGCAGAGAGCTGCCTGGGAATCTTCCACGGACAGAATAAAATGGGTTGCATCCGCGCCCGCATTCCCCGCAGCAGGCCGCCGGGAATGCGCCCGCCGTCAGATTTGAACGCTTTGGGGACAGGCTGCCGCAGATACGGATGACGGAGGCGCAAAGCGTTGTATCCCTGCAGATCCTGAGTCAGGCCCCGGTGACAGGACCACGAACAGACATGAAAGGATGCTCCCCTTGCCAGTTTCAGGCCGTAGAGGGATCGCGTGCGGAGGCAACTGGATCATCGACCGCGTCAAGCTCGTTGATCATTATCCCGCGGAAGAATCCGTAGCCACGATCCTGGACGAGACCAGGGGAGGGGGCGGCTGCGGCCACAACATGACCCTGAATCTCGCCAGGTTCGACCCGGACCTGCCCGTGACAGCCGCGGGGCTGATCGGGGAAGATCCGGACGGGGATTGGATCCTGCAGGAATGTTCCCTGTATCCCAACATCCAGACGAGGCAATTGAAGCGTACCGCTTCGGCGAAGACATCCTATACGGACGTGTTCAGCGTCCGGGCCACGGGCAGGCGTACGTTTTTTCATGACCGGGGCGCCAACCGGCTGTTCGGACCGGAAGCCGTGGACATCCGGAAAATAGACGCCTCGATCTTCCACCTGGGGTATCTGCTCCTTCTGGATGAAATGGACAGGCCGGATCCAGCGTATGGACGCGTCAGCGCCCGTTTCCTGAAAAGCCTGCAGGAGGAAGGGATTCGAACATCCATCGATCTGGTTTCCGCGGATGTCCCGGATTTTGCGGAAATCGTCCTCCCCGCCCTGAAATACGCCGATTACTGCATCATCAACGATTACGAGTCCGAGAGATTGACCGGCGTGCCGGTGAGACGGGACGGCAGGCCCTGGCTGGAAAACCTGGAGGCCTGCGCATCGCGGATTCTGAACGAAGGCGTCCGGGAGCTCGCCGTGGTCCATTTCCCGGAAGGTGCCTATGCCGCGGCCCGCTCCGGCGAAACCCGGTACCAGCCTTCCCTGGATCTTCCTGCGGATTTCATCAGGGGCAGCACCGGCGCCGGGGATTCGTTTTGTGCAGGCATGCTCTACGGGTTGCACGCGGGCTGGGGCTTGCAGGCATGCCTGGAACTCGCTGTCTGCGCAGGGGCGCAGAACCTGCAGGATCTCACCACGACCGGGTCCATCACGCAATGGCGGGAAACCCTGGGACTGAAAAAACGTTTTCCGTTCCGCCCCCGATGAGCCGGCTGCCGAAACGGGCTCGAAAAAACCTCAAGAAAAAGGAAACCCCATGCCTCTGGTATCCCTGAACACCGTTTTGAAGCCCGCATTCGAAAACGCCTATGCCGTGGGCTCGTTCAACGTGATCAACTTTGAATTCATCGAGGCGATCCTGGAAACCGCCGAATCCCAGAATTCGCCGGTCATTCTGAGCCTTGCAGAAGCCCACTTCCGGTTCCTCAACCCGGAAAACATCTGCCCCTCGCTCCTGGCCATGGCCAGACGGTCTCGAGTCCCCGTCGCACTCAACCTGGATCACGGCATGAGCCTTCCCGTCGTATCGCGCGCCATACGCAACGGATTCACATCCGCCATGTTCGACGGATCGAAGCTGGATTACCGCGAAAACGTGCGGAAGACGCGCGAGGTCGTCGAAACCTGCAGGCCTGCAGGCGTTTCCGTGGAGGCCGAGCTGGGGTCTGTCGGGGGAAACGAATCAGGCGGAATGGAAGCCGAGGCGGACCCGGACCTGTTCACGGATCCGGACCAGGCCGCGGCATTCGTCAGGGAAACCGGCATCGACGCCCTGGCGGTCGCCATCGGGAATGTTCATGGGAATTACAAGGGCGAACCGATACTCGATTTCAACCGCCTGGAACGCATACGTGACAGGGCCGGCATACCGCTCGTGCTGCACGGCGGTTCCGGCATCCCGGACGACGATTTCAGAAAAGCCATCCGGCTCGGGATAGCGAAGATCAACTTTTTCACCGGAATGTCCCAGGCCGCGCTGTCCGCCATCCGTGACAGGGCGGATTCCCTCGGAGCAGCCTATCACGACTTCCCCCTGCTCATGCAGGAAGTCAAGAAACGGGTGGCCGAAACCGTTGCGCATCAGATGGACGTATTCGGGAGCACGGGGAAGGCCTGACTGCGGCGCAGCTTGGAGATGCGCCGCATGGATCATTCACATGGGATCGCCCGGGATTTCTCTGTCCCGGGCTTTTTTGCAGGTTCACAGGAACGAGTCCGGGGCGCCACGGATCTCCCGCCTTTAAAAACATCCCCGCATACAGCAAGTTTTCCACTGCCATCGTGTTCCATGATGGAGAGCCGAGAACGGATGGACATGACATTCCAAAAGAGGAGCCCCTGGATGAAAGTTGCGATTCTGCTCTTTTCTCAAATTCTTTTTCTGTTTTCAACAACGGCCGCATCGGGCCAGGTCCCCGCACAGGCTGACAGGGCCGGTGTTCCGAAAATCACCCTCACGGGAAAAATCCTCGACGCGGCAAGCGGTGCCCCCCTCGAGTACGCGACCGTGCTCGTCACCTCCCTGCGCGACGGCAGGCAGGTGACCGGCGGCGTGACGGATAAAAACGGCGCCTTTTCCCTGGCTGATGTTTTTCCCGGCCGGTTCCGCATGGTTTTCCAGTACATGGGATACAGGCCCGACACGCTGCAAAACGTTTCGCCGGCACGCGGTTCTCAAATTCTGGACGTCGGCATCATCCGACTGCAATCCACCGTGCTGCCCGGCGAAGGCGTAGAAGTTCAGGCAGACCGTCCGGAATTCGAATACAGGATCGATAAAAGGGTGATCAATGTGGGCCAGCAGCAGACTGCGTTGTCCGGCACAGCCGTTGACGTGCTGGAGAACGTGCCGTCCATCACGGTAGACGTGGAGGGGAATGTCCAGCTGCGAGGCAGTTCCAATTTCACCGTGCTGATCGACAACAGGCCGACTCCGCTCGAATCCAACGATGCGCTCCAGCAGACGCCGGCGAGCATCATCGACCAGATCGAGATCATCACGAATCCCTCGGCCAAATACGAGCCTGACGGCACAGCCGGCATCATCAACCTCATCACGAAAAAGACGAAAAAAGGCGGGATCACTGGAATATCGAACGCGAATCTCGGCCTGGACGACATGGAAAACCGGTACGGCGGAGATTTTCTGCTGAATGTCCGCACCTCGAAAATGAATCTGTTCCTGGGTGCGGATTACAACAAGCGCCGCTTTCCGGGTTCCTCCACCGTGGATCACCGTGAATTCAGGAACGACACGACCTTCGTGCGGTATTCCGCAGGCGACGACTCGCGCGGCGGCAGGAGTTACGGGATACGCGGCGGAGCGGATTTTTTTGCCACGGAAAAAGACCTGTTCAGCGTGGGCTTCAGGGCGGGCGGGCGTTCCTTCGGCGGCTCCACGGAAACGCGCTACCGGGAATGGTCGGAACCCGGCATCAGCATTTCAGCGCACCGCAGCGAGGACGCAATGGACCGCGGCGGGGATTTCGCGGAACTGAACCTTGATTACAAGCATGATTTCGCGAAAAAAGGCCACGAGCTGCTCGCACAGGTCATCCTGGAAAATGAAACGGGGGATGAAGAGGAATACAATGTCCTCTACACGATGACGGACAGCCTGGCCCAGGGCCAGAAAACCACTGAAGGAGGGCCGGAAAAAGACCTGAGAATCAAGCTGGATTACACCCTGCCGCTGGGGGAGGTCCAAAAAGTGGAAGCCGGATGGCAGACACGGCTGGGCGAACAGGAGGAATCGTTCAAGCGGTTCGACTACAATCCCCTATCCGGACTGTACGAATTCCAGAGCCTGTACAGCCACGACGTGGATTACTCGCGCACGATCCATTCCCTGTACGGCATCTATGCGAACGGCATCGGGGATCTCGGTTTTCAGGCGGGACTGCGTGGTGAATACACGGGTAGAACCATCAAGGTCCGGAATTCGGCGGATCTATTCACCATAGACCGCTGGGACGTGTTCCCCACAGGGCACGTGTCGTACGCCTTCGCGGAAGGAAGGCAGGCGATGGCGAGCTACACGCGGCGCATCCAGCGGCCCAGGGACTGGAACCTCGAACCCTTCGAAACCTGGATGGATGCGTACAATGTCAGGCGCGGCAATCCGGACCTCAAGCCGGAGCTCATCGATTCCTACGAGGCGGCCTTCCAGTCACGCATCGGCCAGAACCTTTTCTCAATCGAGGCCTATTACCGGGTGACGCATGACAGGATAGAGACGGTGCGTTCGATTTACGCGCCGCGTGTGACCCTGAACACGATCGAGAACACGGGGAAGGACTACGCGCTGGGCAGCGAAATCATGCTGAACGTCAGCCCCTGGAAGCCCTGGAACATCAATCTCATGGGAAACCTGTACCAGTACCGCGTGAAAGGCGTGCTTTTCGGAGAAGCGTTCGAAAGGGAAAGTTTCAACTGGTCCATCCGGTCGAACAACACGCTGCGCATCGGTTCGAACACGCGCCTCCAGGTGACCGGCATGTACAACAGCGCATCCGTATCCTCCCAGGGCAGGCGCGAGGATCATTTCATGATGAACCTCGGTCTGCGCCAGGAATTCTTCGACAGGACCCTGTCCGCAACCCTGCAGGTCAGGGATGCATTCAAGACCGGGATTTTTGAATCGACGACCGAGGGGCCGGGCTTCCTGACCTGGAGCCAGGGAAAAAGGCAGGCACCGGTTTACACATTGACGCTGACCTACAATTTCAACAACTACAAGAGGGAACGGGAACAGGAACGCGAGAACGGCCAGGATAACGGGAACGGAGAAGAATACGGGGAAGGGTACTGATCCTTTTCATTTGTGACTGCATGAAAAAGGGACCCTATTTGAAACGATCACCTTTTTCTTTGTCCGGCCTCAGGATGATCGCCCGGGATTTCCCAGTTCCGGGCGTTTTTTTAAAGGCTCCAAAGCCCATTTCCGCGGAGGCTGCAGGCCAACAGGATCAGCCGGCAAAAAGGCCTTGTCTAATCCGCCATTTTCATCTATATTCAGATCACCATTGTCCATGCCGCGGCGGCGGACGGCTGTTTGACGCTGCGGGAATCCCGTTGAAACAAGAGAGGCCTCATGAAACGAATCCCCCTCGTTTTTCTTCTTGCCGCCGCTTGCGCGGGCGCAGGCGCCGAAGAACTCCCCTTTCACCGCGGCGTGAACCTGACCGGTTGGTTCCAGACCTCCGGCGCCAGGCAGATCCAGTTCACGCAGTTCACCAGACAGGACTTCATCAACATCAAGAGCCTGGGCTGCGACGTGATCCGGCTCCCCATCAATTTGCACGCCATGACAGGCGGAGCGCCGGAATACACCCTGGATCCGCTTTTCCTCTATTTCCTCGATCAGGCCGTGGACTGGGCCGAGGAACTCGAAATCCACCTTCTCCTGGACAACCACAGCTTCGATCCTGCGGTCAACACGAGCCCGGACATCGGCGACATCCTCGTGCCGGTCTGGAGCCAGATGGCCGCCCATTTCAAGGATCGCTCCAACTTCGTGTACTATGAGATCCTCAATGAACCGCACGGCATTTCCGATGCATCCTGGAACGCCATACAGAAAAGAGTCATCGAAACAATCCGGCTCGTGGATCAGAAACACACCCTGATCATCGGCCCGGCCGGATGGAACAGCTATAACAACCTGGCCGCCATGCCACCGTACGAGGACGGCAACCTGATCTACACCTTCCACTTTTACGATCCTTTCCTTTTCACGCATCAGGGCGCGAGCTGGACGGATCCGCCCATGACACCGCTTGCAGGAGTGCCGTTCCCCTACGATGCAGCCCGCATGCCGGCCTGCCCGGCAGCGCTGAAAGGAACCTGGATAGAAGGGAGCCTCAAGAACAGCTACAAGACCGACGGCACGGTTGCCCGAGTCAAGTCATTGATCGACATCGCGGCGCGTTTCGGAACCACGAGGAACGTGAAGCTGTTCTGCGGCGAATTCGGAGTGTACATACCCAACAGCCCGGCGGCGGACCGCGTGTTCTGGTATGACGCAGTACAGGACTACCTGGAGGAGAAGGGTATCGCCTGGACCATCTGGGATTACACGGGGGGATTCGGGCTGTTCGAGCCGGGCACCGGAGAATTGTTCGATTACGACCTCCATGTCCCGCTTTTGGAAGCCCTGGACCTGAACGTGCCGGAGCAGAAAACTTTCGAACTCCGGCCGGACAGCACGGGTTTTACTTTATATGACGATTACATCGGCCCCGGCATCTCCCAGTCCAGCTACTCGGATGGGAGCACGATCGATTTCTATTCCGAGACGGATCCTGTCCTCGGCCGGAACTGCATCTTTTGGACAGGCGCGCCCCAGTACAGGAACATCGGATTCGCATTCAAGCCCATGAAGGACCTTTCCCTGCTGGTGGATGGAGGATATGCCTTCGACTTCTGGGTGCGCGGGGACTCGCCCGACTGCCGTTTCGACATCCGGTTCATCGACACCAAGACCGGGGATCCGGACGACCATCCCTGGCGCATGCGCATGACCATTGACGAAAATATCGCATCATGGGACGACGAATGGCAGCATCTGCAGATCCCGCTCGAGGATTTCACCGAGCACGGCTCGTGGGACAACGCCTGGTTCAACCCTCAGGGTCTTTTCGACTGGGCCGCAGTGGACCGGTTTGAAATCGTTTCCGAGCACCAGGACCTTGACGGGATACAGTTCTGGTTCGACCAGATCCGTGTCGTGGACCCTGCCGTTGTAGGATTCGACGAAACCGCATCCCGGGTTCCGGAACAGACCGGCCTGGGCGGGAATTACCCGAATCCATTCAATCCGGGAACAGCCATCCCGTACAGGCTGGACCGGCCCGGCAGAATGGAGATCGGCATTTTCAACGCGGCAGGGAGAAAGGTACGCATTCTGGAAAGCGGACACCGGGAAGCCGGAAACCATCTTGCTGTCTGGGACGGCAAGAGCGGTTCCGGCGAACCGATGCCGAGCGGGCTTTATTTTTTCAGGCTGGATGCAGGGGATTTTTCGCAGGCCCGGAAGATGCTGCTTTTAAGGTGAGGAGCATGCTCCGGCGCCCTCACGACCCAACCGGCCGGATATCGGGATTCGTGATCGCCCGCGGTTTGGAGACCGCGGGCGTTTTTGTTTTCGGCACGCGGCCGGGAAACCAGGGGCGATGAGGATTCATGCAGCGTCCACCGCACGTCATGACCCGGATGAATCCTGACAAGCGTACACGCCCGGAGAATGGGAACCATCAAAATGCAGGCACGGAATCTGTCGGCAACCGAACGCTCAACCGGTTATCGAAGCAGCAATATTTTGGGGGAATCCGCAGCCGGTGCTCCGCCGTTTCCAAGCCGCACAATATAAATACCGGTCGGCAGAAGCCTTCCGTGATCATCCTTGCCGTTCCATTTGAAACGATAGGTGTTTTCCCGGAGGAATCCCCGTCCGATAAGTTTTATCCTTTGGCCTGTTTGATTATAAATTTCAATGCAATAAAAATCGTCTTTTGTAATATTGATTTCAATGGACGTCTCCAGATTGAACGGATTGGGGAAATAGGTGATTGAACAGGGTCCATTGCGCCTTTCCGGTTCAATCCACCATTCAGGGAATTCTGGAATTCCGGTGATCAGCGTATCCTGATTCCAGTAAAAGTCGATCCGCTCGTCATTCAGGCGGACTTCGGAAATACCCGGGATATCTCCAGCAAAATGAAATTTCAGTTTCTTCATTTTGTCGTGCTCGGAGCCATGAAGGGATATTGCGAACGGTGTGATGTCCACCGCCAGCGTCGAGGGCGGATCACAGAGGATTGTGAATTGGTTTTTAAAGCCGAAACGGCTGCATTCCCGGAATGCAAACCGGCAGAGACGTTCATGGATTTCCCGGGACCAGGCGAATGTTCCGTTTGTCCATAATGGATCGATCTGCACATCCCCCGCATCGATCTGCAACAGGAAGGTATCGGTGGTGTCCTCCGATTGGACATGAACGGCGAGGCAGCCTTCCTGGCTTGCATCCTGAACAAGAGGAGGGCTGCCCCCGGGCGACCCGGGGATGAGCAGTTTCAGGAAGGCTGCTTGCTCCGCCACCTGCTGATGAACGACGAATTTTTCCGGATATTCATCGTAGTACAGGCTGACCATTCCTTCCTGCACGCCTATTTCCCCTGAACGGGGGAACAGGTAGGCATGGCATACGCCGGGCCGGCCGTATTTGCTTTCCCCGGTCACCCATGTCGCGTGATTCGCCTGCAGCATGAAATCACCCCGTCCGTGCAGATAGCTTTGAATCCTGGATTTTTCCCGACCTCCGCGGACGATGTCGGCAACCACCCAGTAGGAACGTCCGATGAAACCGATCGCCCTTTCCAGAACATGGGGTTTTTGAAGCCCGAAGCCGGCTCTTTTTTCGGCAAAACCGAAGAATCCGGAATCGATGTAATACACCGTCTCCGGCGCCACATTTTCAGACGGATCGCTCGGAGGAAGCGAGTCCACCGTGATGATGTTATGCGCCTCGGGAAGAAGGTACCAGGAAAAACGCCGCTCGTCGGGGTAGCCCCTCTTCCCGTATCCGGCATCGACGATCAGATACGCGTCGTCCGCCGACATGACGAAGCTTAATTGATCCGGATGGTTGTGCGTGCAGGCTTCCGCCACTCCCTGAAACAAGAGATAGCGCTGCCCTTTGCCCTTTTCCCACCTGTTGCGGAATGCGATTTGCCCTCCCTCCAGCTTGATGGTCGGAGGGATGTCCGGAGGGGCCGGCTCGATGGAACTGTCGGTCAGGATGAACTCGTCGATCTCCCAGGTGGCGTCGGCAGTGGCACCCGTATAATAGCGTTGATGAATGTCGGTCGCGAGAAAATTCCATTGCAGGATGTTCCCAAGAGGCAATGCGGAATGAAGATGCGTGGTGCTGTCCAGATATCGTTTCGCCACCATGTGGGTGGGGACGATCTGAAGAAAGCCGTCTTCATAGTTGGGGATCCAGCCCGACCCCATCCGGATTTTAACCGGCCATTCGAATACCGGCTGGTAATAGGGGAAGAGATCAACGCCCGATACGTTGGAATAATGATAAAGAAAAGGGATGAAATTGACGGCAGAAAACACCCAGTAATGGCCGCCTTCACGGTAAATGCCGTCGGCGCTGAACATGTACCGGGTGACGGAATTCTGCTGTGCAAGAGCAAAAGCAAGCCAATCAGACGCCTCCGGACGAGAGGAGAAGGTCAACGCGGCCGTGCCGATTGCCCATGCTGTCTTGCCGCGGTGATTTTCAGGAAGAGTGGAATGGATGATGCCGTCAATCAGGTTGTCCCTCAGCCATTGCGTCTGGGCGATGATCCTGCTCCTGACAGCTGAATTCTGCTGTTCCGTGAGTTCCGGAAAAACCCAGTCGTACGCGGCGCAGTAGTTCTGAAGCCATGTGGCACGGCGGATTTCGTTGAAGGGAAGCTCGGTTCCGGGCGGCACATCATCGAAAGCCAGGAGCAAGGCATCGATGCACCCGTACAAGGCTTCGCGGTTCCCGTTCAGAAGCCACCAGAATGCCAGCGTCTTTGCCATTTTGGGGCGGTTCGCATAATCCTGTTCCGCCGCGTCGGCTGTCAGATAGAATGAAGCATCTCTTTCAATTTCTTTATAGATCTTTGAATAGTCGCCATCGGTTTTCCTCGCGATCAGGTCCGGTATCTCTTCACAATGGAAATATAGACTGGGATGAACCTCCGCAAAGGGCAGGACTGGATCAGCGGGAACCGTGAAACCCGAATATCTGTCAAAATCCTCCGCCCGCAGAGGGCGGGATGCAAGAAGGATGACCACCGGGGCGATCAGACAGGTTCCGATTCTGCGGACGCTTTTCGTGCTGGCGCTCGGGATCACCCGCATTCCTTTTTGGAGACAGGGGGAACAGATCGTCGCTGGACAAAACATCCCTGCAGTCAAACGAGAAACAGCGCGAATCGTCTAATCTTGAATCAAACGGACAGAAAGTCCGGAATGCTGATCAGAATAGCCCTGGTACACGAATGAATTTCGATAGGACAGGGATCTCGTCAAGCCGATTTCATAAACATGATCGCGAGGGGTCCAGAAGCAGGCTTTTGCCCCGAGACCATAGAATGAAGGGTCCTGATCATTTGGATCATTGATGTATCTTCGCTCGCCGCCCGGCAAGGCGGAGAATCCGCTTTCATTGGTGGCGCCTGTATTTGGATCCAGCCAGTGGGAAATGCCGGTTTCCTTGAGTTTCCCGCCCTGATCGGTACCCCGATAAAGATCCATGTCCGCATTGGAAGGATCCATTCCCAGATATTTTTCCAGCGTTTTCCATTCCTCGTGCGTCGGTACATGCCAGCCCGCCGGTGCGAGATTCCGGGTGTCCCAGACCGCTATCCCGTTGTACAGATACCCGTAGACCGCGGCGACTGCTGAATCGTTTTGATACGCGCATCTCGCACCGGTGGAGAGGTTTTTCCAGGCTGAAATGTCGGCTACCTCGGGTATGGTTTCTCCATTCCGGTATTTCGTCTCCTTCAGATTCTCTGCCATCCATGTCTGACCGCCGATCCTGATGGTTCTGTAGGTTTTCCCATCGTTGCCCGTCATGCTGCCGAAACCCACCTGCAGGACCGTAAGGGTCTGATCATGCACGCCTGTTCCTCGAATCGTGATGACAGCAGATCTCCAGCCGGTCGATCCATTTTCGCCGGTAGCGGTCAATGTCACTGTTTCATCTTCTGATCCGACTGCAGGGGAGACCGAGAGCCACGGGCTGTCGCTGATGACGTTCCAAGACGTGTTGGAGTGAATCGTAAACTGCCCGATGCTTCCGGAATCCCGGCCGATGACACATCTGACTGCATTCAATGCAAGAAAGGAATCGGATGGATCCCTGACCAGACGGACGGAATAACCGGATTCCTTTCTTGCGACGCTTTGCTTGAGTTCTGCAAATTCGTAGGTTAAAATCCAGTCTGAAGCATACTCATATTCCGGTGCCCAGCTAAAGTGCCAATCGCTTTCCGTTGATGACCAGAAAATACCGTAGTAGCCCCTGGGGAAATAGGGATAGCCGCCGGGGTCACGGTATCCTGCCGGAAGGGCCGAGAAACCGCTTTCATTCTTGCCGTCCTCATTGGGGCTGCTCCAGTGGGATGTGCCGGCCTCCTTCATTTTTCCGCCTGCGACGGAATTTCCTCCCAGAAAATCGGCCAGCGTCTGCCACTCCTCATCCGTGGGCACGTGCCAACCCCTGGGCGCAAGATTCCGGTTGTCGTTTACCGCCTCCCAGCTATAAAAATATCCGTATTCATTGGCGTAGCTTTCGTCGTTCTCGTACACGCAACGGGCGCCGGAATGGGGGCTGCCCGACCATTCTTTCCAATCAAGCCTCTCAGGTATCGGGTCCTGGTTTCTATACCGCGTCACCCTGAGATTTTCTGCGGTCCACCACTGGTCGCCGATCTTGACGGTCTTATAAACGTTGCCGTCTGTATCGAGTGCGATTCTGGAAACGGCGGCATCGAGAATGAGATTGCCGGTGATTTTCAGGTCCTGCCGCTCATACGTTTCGATGTCGTTACCGGTGATCCGTAACCTGAATCGATTCGTCGCGGTCTTTCCGATAGCGTTTCGTGCCTGCACCGGCGCTGTGACTCTGGAAATCTGATCGCCGCCGGCATCAAGCAACAGTATTTTCCGGTGGATTTGCATCCGCCCGGATATTAGAGAACAGATATACACCCCGGAAGGGACCCGCCTGCCACTCTCGTCAGTAGCGTCCCAGACAGACTGGCCTGCATATTCGGGCTGAAATCCTTCAGCCAGTGTCTTTATCTTCTGCCCAAGGATGTTGTGGATGTCAATGCGGATATCTGCCGATTCTGATAACTGCCAGCAGAGAACGGTTGTCGTTTTGAAGGGGTTGGGAGAATTCTGCAAAGCGGCCGTTACCCCCTCCCTGTAACCGGCTTCGTCCGCCGTGATCGTGATGGCATAGTTGCCTTCCTGATCCGTATGGGCGCTGCAGGATCGGCCCGGATCAGCCTGATCGGTCAGCTCTACAAGGGCATTCCCAACCGGATCCGCTCCGTTCCCTAAAAATTCGGCCCCATGATCCCGGACGACACCTCTTAGTATCATTTGAGCATATAAAAATGGGCAGAAAAAAATGAGTAAAAATGCCCGGAATTTTCCTTTCATGACCATGGATTTCCTTTTCGGAAAAAAATCACTGATACCCCTCTTGCCGTGGATTTCACGCAAGATTGAACGGTCTCTAAAAAGATCGCGGAGGTTTCTCTTCAGATGCGCTCCGCAAGGGTGGCATGCAGGTCGCCCCTGTTATTTCAAAATGCCCGTGGATTCCGAACCACGGGCGTTTTTTGTTTTAGGCCAGCGGCCGGGGAGCCACGGGAGATCGAATCGCCCCAGTCGCCGGCCGTTTCGAATGGAATGCCGGCGGGATGCACATCCCGCCGGCTGGTTTCTTCACCGGAGCAGCATCATCTTGATGCTGCTCCTGAACGCCCCGGATTCGAGCATGCAGAAATAAATGCCGCTTGCCAGGCCGGATGCATCGAGGCGCAGCGAATGAGTCCCAGACTCCTGTTCCCCCTCGGCCAGAATCCGGATCCTCCGGCCAGCATTGTCCGCCAAGACAAGCCGGACCGGGGCTTTTTCCGGCAGGGTGTAGAAGATTTCCGTTGCCGGATTGAACGGATTGGGCGTATTCGGATAGAGCCGGAATCCGGAAGGCACGGGCGGGTTCTTCTCAACAGAAGTCTGATCGCGGTACAGGGCCCAGTACACGGCCGCATGCCACAATTTCCATCCGGTCTCCGTTAAATAGAAAGTCCCCATGTCGTTGAAACCGGCGAAATAGCGCCTGCCCGCAGCGATCGTGGAATCCGCGAGCATCGCGCCCTGTTCATAGGCGAAAATGGCGCCGTACACAGGCCACGGCGGATCTTCATCCTCCTGCAAATAGGAGGCGATCCGGTATCCCTCCGGACCCGGCCTTCCCTGCCCGCTCTGAATTTCCAAATCATCGAACACCTGCACCTCCCCCGTCAGGCCGGCTGCCAGGAAATGCCCTTCCGATTCGATCCACATGTCCCGCTGGACGGCCTGGAAAAAGCGCCCCGAATCCGCATCCACGGTCATGCCCATGTCGTCCAGCGCATACGGTTCTATCATGATGACGGGGATGGAGACATCCTTGAACTTGTTGGTGATATTGCCCGATGAACAGGTTGAGGAGACGTAGACGAAGGCCATGCCGTCCGCATCCGAGGTGGCCACCACGTCATGCGGGACAGTGACCACGTCCAGCCCGAGGGCTTCCAGGGAGTCCTGAATGGCCACATCCCCCGGATCCCAAACCTCGTTGGTCACCAGCAGCACGCTGGCTTCCTCGCCGTCCCGGGCAGCCGCGGGGCACGCGAGAACCGCGCATGCCGCCAGAAGCATGAAAAATTTTTTCCCGCTCATATTGTCCTCCCGGCTTGATTGGGTGAAAAAGAAACCGCAGCGGGCTTTGGGCTTTTCCCGCAACGGCAGAAATACCGCGGTTCATCCTGATCCCTCATCGGACAATAAACCGACCTTCAGCAAAATGGAATTTATGGTTATGAAGAATTGATATTCGCTCGCTTACCCCGGGGCAAGCCCCGGGGAATGCGCCTGCTGTCAAATTCACCAAAAGGTACGACGAATGGAAATGAATGTCAAGTGTATTTTAACGATTGCAGGCCCCCGCCGCAGGCGGCGGGGAGTCTCCGATCTGTTGGGAAAGGACATCCGGATTCGCCCGCATCCCCCGCCGCAGGCGGCGGGGATGCGCCCGCTGGCAGATTCGACGGGATGCCGGGAAAGTCCGAGGATCGCATTGCCACCCGGGGCACAGCCCCGGAACGGCCACGAGCGGCCTCAAGACGATCGACGATCAGAACCGGCTTTCTCGCGGCAGAGCCCATGCACAAGGAAGGTGAAAATCAGTCTTGTTAAACCGATTAAAACTTGCTATTTTATCCCAGATCTTAAAAAACCTGGCCCGCCGTGATGAAGCCGCGGGCTATTAAAACGCAAATGTATGCCGGACGATCTGGGGATCCCCAAAGCATCCTCCGGCCATTCCCGATGAAAGGAATGATTTCATGCGCAATTTCACATATCATAATCCGACAAAAATCGTTTTCGGAAAAGGGACCATAGCCGAACTGAAGAACCTGATACCCGAGGACCGGCGCATCCTGATGATGACCGGCGGGGGATCCATCCGGAAAAACGGAGTGCATGATCAGGTCATGGAGGCCCTGAAAGGCAGACCGGTCGCCGAATACAGCGGCATCGATCCCAATCCTGAATATGAGAAATGCATGGACGCCATGCGGCTGGCCAAGAAGGAAAAAATCGATTTGATTCTTTCCGTCGGAGGCGGGTCTGTGCTGGACGCAGCCAAATTCACCGCTGCCGCCTTGACATTCAAGGGCGGCGATCCCTGGGATATACTGGAAAAGGGGAATGAAGTCGCATCCGCGCTCCCCGTAGGATGCGTGCTGACCCTGCCTGCGACCGGCTCGGAGTCCAACGGCAACGCCGTCATCTCGAGAAGGGCCGCCGGCCGGAAACTGGCATTCTCCTCCATTCATGTATTCCCGCGCTTTTCGATCCTGGACCCCGCGACCACGGTCATGCTTTCGGAACGCCAGACTGCAAACGGCATCGTGGATGCGTTCGTGCATGTCATGGAACAGTACATGACCTATGATGTCAACGCGCCGCTTCAGGACAGGCAGGCCGAGGCTGTTCTGTTGACTCTGATCGAGGAAGCCTCCAGGATCAAGGAGGACCCCCGGAATTACGAAACCCGGGCCAACCTCATGTGGTGCGCGACCCAGGCTTTGAATACGCTGATCGGATGCGGCGTCCCCCATGACTGGACCACGCACATGATCGGCCATGAAATCACGGCCCTGCACGGCCTGGATCATGCCCAGACCCTGGCCATCGTCCTGCCGGCCGTTTTCAAGCATCAGCGCGTTCAAAAAGGGAAAAAACTGGTTCAATACGCCAGGCGCGTCTGGGGCATCGAACACCGCGACGATGAAAGGACCCTGGAAGCCGGGATCAGGAAAACCGAGGAGTTTTTCCGCTCCACCGGAGTGAAGACACGATTGAAGGATTACCACATCTCCCTCGAATCCTGCCTGCCGGCTGCAAAGTCCATCACTGCGAGAAATGCCAAGATCGGAGAGCACAGGGATATCGGCAGGAAGGAAATCGAGGCCATCCTGAAACTGGCGGAGTGACGATTCCTTCTGCATCGACTCCAACGAGGCCACGTCACGGTTTGATGATGAAGCGCTTCGCCCGCATTTTCATTTTATTCCTCCTCACCGGCACGGCAAACCATTCGGCCGGTCAGCCCGGAATCCTGGAATGGGCTTTCACCACCGGCGATGCGGTCACCTCTTCGCCTGCAATCGGGCCGGACGGCACGGTCTATTTCGGGTCCTGGGACGGAAATTTTTACGCAGTCGGTCCGGACGGCGCATTGAAGTGGACGGTGCGGGTCCGCAACTGGATACTCTCCTCCCCCGCTGTTTCTCCGGACGGGACGGTTTACATCGGCACGGACGGATCCAGGCTCTATGCCGTACAGCCGGACGGAGCGGTCAAATGGACCGCGTCCATGGACGGGGAAGTGCAGTCCTCGCCCGCGGTGGGCCCGGACGGGACCGTCTATGCGGGAACCAACGGCGGGACGCTGCATGCGCTCGACCCGAACGGCTCCCCCAGATGGACGTTCGATGCGGGCGGATACGTTTCGTCGTCCCCCGCAATCGGGCCGGACGGCACGGTGTATGTCGGATCCGGCGGAGGGAAGCTGCACGCCCTGAAACCGGACGGCAGCCTGAAATGGTCCTTCAGGGCCTCGTCGGACATCAACTCGTCGCCCGCAATCGACGGGATGGGAAATGTCTATGTGGGTTCGGATGACGGGGCTCTCTACGCGGTGAATCCGGACGGAACCCCGAGATGGGCATACCAGACAGGCGGCTCGATTTTTTCCTCCCCCGTTATCCGGGAGAACGGCGGCATCCTCATCGGTTCAAGCGACGGCAGCCTCTACGCGCTGAATCCGGACGGGAGCCTCCACTGGACTTTCGCCACTGCGGGCGCCGTCAATTCATCGGCCTGTATCGGGTCGGACGGGACCGTGTACGCGGGATCCGCGGATGGAAAGGTTTACGCCGTGGATCCGGACGGATTTGAAATCTGGTCCTATGAAACCGGTTCCTGGGTCACCTCATCGCCGGCTGTCGACGGCGGGATCCTCTACGCCGGATCCGTGGACGGCAGGCTTTATGCCCTGCGGACAACAGGCGGCGGACTGGAAGCAGGTCCATGGCCCCGTTTCGGCAGGACCAATTCCGGGGAAAGAAACGGATTCAGCCCCCAATGCCCGGTTCTTCCCGCGCTCCCGGACACGATGGATGCGATACCCGCCGCGCCCTTGCTGCTCGATGCAGGCGCAGCCTTTGACCCGGACTCCGATCCCCTCGTTTTTTCCTGGAAATGCATCTCCTCCCCGGGCGATTCCATGCCTTCAATCGAAAATCCCGGCGATGCCGTCACCCGCGTCACAATGACCGAGGCCGGCCTTTACCGTTTCAGCCTGACTGTCTCGGACGAAAGGGACGGCTCAACTGCCGCGCTCCTGGCACTGCGCTGCGGAATCAGGTGGACTGCGGACATCGGCGTTGCATCCGAAAATCCGTCCGCCATTGCTCCGGATGGGACGCTGCTGCTGTGCTCAGGAAACAAAATGACGGCATTCAACAGGGACGGCAGTGAGGCATGGCATACGTTTTTCGCTGAAAATCTGGGCTGCCCTTCCATCGATGGGGACGGCACGATCTTCGTCGGATCCGAGGACCATGTCCTCTATGCCATGAATCCGGGAGGGATGCCGCGATGGACATTCCGTACCGGCGGCCCTGTGACCCTTGCCCCGGCCATTGGTCCGGACGGCACCGTGTATGCGGGATCCGGGGACAACAGGCTCTATGCAATCAATCCGGACGGTTCCCTGAAATGGGCAAAGCCGTTCGCTGCCGGCCTGGAGGCGCCGCCTGCGGTGGGTAGGGACGGCACGCTCTATTCGGTCTTTAAAGACGGAAAATTCCGGGCCATCCATCCGGACGGAACGATGCTGTGGACGATCGATGAACTCGAATACAGCCGCCTGTACACGCCGCCTGTCCCGGGCCCGGGCGGTACGGTTTACGTGACATCCACAACGGAGCGGGAGGAAAACACCAGCGTTCTCTCCGCTGTGCTGCCGGACGGACGGAAGAAATGGGAGCTGGGTATCGGCGCAGGCATCTCCTCCTCCCCGGCGGTCGACGCAGGCGGGACGCTCTACTTCGGGTCCTGGGACAGCACTTTCTATGCGGTCGATTCCGCAGGGCAGGGGAAATGGTCGTTCCGGACAGGCGGCATCATCCTGTGCCCGCCGTTGATCGGATCCGACAGCACGGTTTATTTCGGCTCGGACGACGGCGTGCTTTACGCGCTGCGTCCGGACGGCTCCTTGAAATGGTTTTACCGAACGATGGTTCCTCTGCGTTCCCCGTTCTCCATGGGCGAAGAGCTGATTTTCATCCAGTCCGGCGGCTCGGTTCATGCCCTAGCCGGGACATCCTCCGGGCTCATGGACGGCTGCTGGCCGAAATTCCAGAAGGATGGACGGAATTCCGGGTATGGGGACCGTTCGGGATGTCCGGTCGCGAAGATCTCCCCCATGGAGCGATTCGTCATACCGGGCGGGCAGGTCATTCTGGACGGCAGCCCGTCCTCGGATCCGGACGGGCAGGCGCTTGTTTACAAGTGGAAAATAACCGAGGGCCCGGAAACAGGTTCCGCAATGCTTCTCGATCCCCTGTCGCCCCGCGCCACGGTTTCGTTCCCTGAAGATGCGGCCGGGGCCTGCAGGATTTCGTTGACCGTCACAGATGAGGACGGCGTGCAGGCCGCCCAGGTGATAGACCTCTACTCCGGAATCCGGTGGATCATGAAGGCCGGAAAATCGATCCGGTCGTCGCCTGCCATCGGTCCGGACAGCACCCTGTACGTCGGCACCGAGGACGGGTACCTTTTAGCCGTGCGGCCGGATGGAAACCGGAAATGGATATTCCGCGCCGGAGGCGGTCTGTCCGCCTCTCCTGCCGTGAACCCGGACGGTTCGGTATTCATCGGCTCCCTGGACGGGAAGCTGTATGCTCTGGATGAATCCGGGCATTTATCATGGACCTATCAAACCGGAGGCCCGATTCTGGCCTCAGCTGCGCTCGGACCGTACGGCAGGATTTTCACCGGTTCCCTGGATTCAAAAATGTACGCTCTGGACAAAAGCGGCCGCCTGCTCTGGACGTATGCGACAGGCGGGGAGATCGCATCCTCCGCCTGCATCGGGGAGGGCGGAGTCATCTACTTCGGATCGAGGGACAACCGGCTTTACGCACTGCGCCAGGACGGTGTCCGGAAATGGCATTTCAGCACAGCCGGGGACGTGGATTCCTCCCCTGCCCTGGATGCCGGCGGATCCGTGATCGTGGGTTCCGGAGACGGACACCTCTATGCCGTATCCCCGGACGGCGAGGAGCAATGGTCGGTTGAAACCGGATCTGAAATCAGGTCCTCTCCGTGCATCGGCCCTTCAGGCACGGTTTACGCCGGTTCCGACGAGGGCAGCCTGTTCGCCGTGGACCCGGACGGCCGTCTCCTCTGGTCCGTAAAAACCGGGGACTGGATCGAGTCGTCTCCGCTGGCTGCAGCGGACGGGACCGTTTTCATCGCGTCCGCTTCGGCTGCAGAGGAGCAGACATCCGGTGTCTTTTCCGCAATCGATTCCGAAGGCCGGATCAGATGGAGCATCCGGACCGAGGCCCCCCTCTTCTCGTCTCCGAACATGGCTGCAGACGGCACGCTTTGCTTCGGAACGGATGACGGCAGGCTCTATGCCCTGCAGGGGGACGGGGAGGGCCTGGCTGCAGGACCATGGCCCAAGTTCAGGCATGACGCGCGGAATTCCGGGTCGGTTTCAGGCAACAGCAGCTCAGGGGAATCCGCCGCAGGCCCTGCAATCCCGAGAAGTCCGGTCCTCCTGCCCAATTATCCGAACCCGTTCAATTCCTTCACAAAAATCCTTTTCGGGATCCCTCAGAACTCAGCCGTGCAGGTCCGCATCTATAACGCGGCAGGACAGACGGTCCGCCTGCTTGCATCCGGCCCTTTTGCTGCAGGATGGCATTCCCTGTCCTGGGACGGCCTGGACGACAGGGGCCGTCCGGTCCTGTCCGGCATCTATCTGTTACGCCTACTTACGGACGGTTTTGAATGCACACAAAAAATACTGTTGATCAGATAACTGCCACGCACTAGTGCGACGCACTAGTGCGTGGCAGTTCAAACAGGCGAGGCGCATCATGGATCGGAATCGCAAAACAATAACGGCTTCATTTTTATACCGTATCCTTCTCATGATTCTGGTTTGTCACCTCCCTCAGACCTTGCAGGCAGTGAACAAGGTGATCATCCTGGGCATAGACGGCTGCAAGCCGGATGCCCTGCTTACAGCGGACGCCCCGAACCTCAAGACCCTCGCAGCCGAATGGACCGTATGCTGGCACGCACTGAGCCGCCCCCCGACCAAGAGCGGGCCTTGCTGGTCATCGATTTTCACAGGCGTGTGGAACGACAAGCACGGCGTGACGGACAACAATTTCCGCAACAGCAGGTACGGCCTGTATCCCCATGTCTTCACGCGCCTCAAGGAGTACGATCCTGATCTCAGGACCGCGTCCCTGGTTTTCTGGCAGGGTATCAATGACGGGCTGACCCGCTCCGCGGACCTCGAGATGAACGGCTCAGACGAGGAATTGAAGGATACGGCGATCGGATTGATCCGCGAGGGGACATTTGATGTGATCTTCGTCCAGTTCGGATCCATAGACAATGCGGGGCATGCATCCGGTTTTGATACGGGCAATGCGGATTATCTCAAAGCAGTGGAAAAGGTGGACGGGCTCGCGGGCGAACTGATCGCATCCGTGCAGGAACGACGGTCGGCATTCGATGAGAACTGGCTGATCCTGGCGCTTTCCGATCACGGAGGCAGGGACTTCCACCACGGCGGCTCCACGATTGAAGAAATGAATGTTTTCATCATCGCAGCAGGGGCAAACGTCCCGCAGAAAAACATCCTGCCCAGGCGATGGTCCGTGCGGGATCTCGAGGCGCCCGGCCGGGGGCTTGCCTTATCCGGCTCAGGCGGATTCGTGACCATTCAGGCTGATCCCTCTTTCCCCTTTCAGGATGACGGGGATTTCACCGTCGAGTTCTGCATCCGTACTTCCGGCTGGTCCGGAAATCCGCATTGGGTCGGCACCCTTGCCCATGGAGATTCAAAATCGCGCGGATTCTGCATCATGACCTATGAATCCGGCACCTGGCAGGCCAGCCTGTCCGACAGCGCGAAACGCGTGAATATTTCAGGCCCTGTCATCGCAGACAACGAATGGCATCATCTTTCAGCGCGATTCAACAGGCGCGGAAATCTGACCCTTTTCCAGGACGGCATGCGCATCGGCAGCGTGCCGATCGGATCCATCGGGACGATCCGGTCGTCCCGGGACCTCGGCATCGGCAGGTTCGATTCCGATTTTTTCCCCGTATCCCCATGGGCAACCATCAGCGAAATGCGGCTGTGGGACAAGGCCCTGGGAGACACGGTGATCCATGACTGGATATTCAGGCCCGTCGATGAATCCCATCCGGAATGGCTTCATCTTGCCGGGTACTGGAAAATGGATGACACCGGCGGCACACGCGCCACGGATCACAGCCCGTACGGCAGGTACGGAACGCTGCAGGATACGCTTTCAGAATGGGTATCGCCAAGCGGACAGGTGAGGGTCGTGGACATCGACTCCAGCGACGTGCTCAAGACCGTGGACATTGCGGCCACCCTGCTGGATTTCCTGAATGTCCCCATCCTGCCGGAGTGGGGCCTGGACGGAAAGATCATCCCGCATAAAACAGATACGCATGCAGCATACCGTCCGGCATCCCGTTCGGAAACACTGCTTCTTCATCCCAATTACCCGAATCCATTCTCGGCCGGCGGCGGTCCGGCATCCGGAAATCATCCGGCCACCGCTGTGCCCTATTCCATCGGGAAATGCACCGATGTGACGGTGAGCATCTGGAACGTTCTCGGACAGCGCATTCTGGATACGAAGAATCCCGCGGAGACAGCCGGATCACATGTATTCGTCTGGGACGGGAAGGACCGGGAAGGCAGGAAGGTTTCCCCGGGCATCTACATTCTGCGTGTGGATGCGGGCGGCGAATCCAAATCCGTCAAGATGAAGCTGCTACACTGAATCGTCGGCAAGCGCATCCCACAGTCTGTTCATCACCTCCGGGAGGATCATTCATTCCCGCCTGTTTCTGAAGCCAATACTTTTTTCGGATTTTAAAAGGGAACGTCCTCCCGGAGGTGATTGAAACTCACCGGCCGGAAATACGCGTAATCCGGTGAAAATGAACTGCTGCGTACTTTTGAAACTGCCACGCACTTTGAAAGTGCGTGGCAGTTTCAAGACAATCCCGGGATCCAATCCAGGGCGTTTTCCCTGTAAATTTTTTTCAGAACTTTCTTCGGCAGCCTGAGCCCCCGGAAAGGCCTGTCCACCGCATCCGATGCCAGCAGACTGTCCGTGATGAAATACCGCCAGTCCTCTCGCCAGGTTTTTTCTACCCAGCCCAAATCCGTATTGGGATGAACGCCCAGATCCGTGCCGTACAGGATCCGGTCCTGGTAACGGATCATGAAGGACCTCACCTTTTCCCTGTCCTGGACCTGCAGATGGCAGATGCGTGCAGCAAGGTCCACGGCATAATGGGGATGCCTGTCCAGGCATGCTGCCAAAGAGTCCACATCCCATTCCATGCTGCCCAGATGGCAGCCGATGACCCTGAGACCGGGATTCCGCTCAAGCCAGCGGTCCCGCGCAGCCATTAAGGCTTCATGTGACGGATATTCCGGATGCAGGAACATGTGGTACTGCGGATGGTCCCTGAAATAGGACCGGTCGTTGTTCACAGTCATCTGATCCAGCGGAAGCCAGCAGTTCTTCGGTTCCCCCAGATGTGCAAAAACGACCTTGTTCTGGTTTTCAACAGCGGCCCATACGGGCTTGAACAGGGCATCGTCGGGCATCAGGAAATTCCCGCCTGCTTCCCGGAAAACCATGCCGATGTCCTTCCAGATCTTGATGCCGACTGCGTCCCGGTAGAAGGCCTGTTCGAGGGTGGAAAGGGTGCGTTCCTCCCAACCTGTCTTGTCCCGGTCGTCCAGCCGGAATGTGGCTGCCCAGAAAACGGTTTCCGGAAAACGCGAAGCCTGAAGCAGGGCGAACTCCTTCTGGCGGGAAATTTCAGCAGAATCCCCTCCCCCGGTGTTCAAGGTGACCAGAACGAACCCGTTCCGCCCTGCCAGCTCCGGGAAATCGGGGCTTGAAGTCTCGATGTGGACGTGGCAGTCGATCTTGGGGAAGGACGGATAGTCCGGCAGGCTCCGGCTGCAACCGGCCAGCAACAGAGAAAGAACTGCTGCAATGGATGATGACGGCTTCATCGCGCACCTCTACCATTTTTAAATGCGTCCGAAGGAAATATAAACAATCGGTCCCGTTTAAAACAGGATTTTCTTGAAATGTGTCAGGACCACCTCCGGGAGGTCTTTTCCGTTCGAAATCTGAAAAAGGCATCCGCTTTGAAAAACAGACGGAAATGAATCGACCTCCCGGAGGTGATGAGAATTCCCGGCAAGAAAACTCGGGAAGGACAGCATCCGTTGGGAAAGGAAACCGTCATCCCCGCAATCCCTTGGCGGAAATCCATCAAAAAACTGCGCCGCATCTTCAACGACAACCCGCAGCCATCCGGCTTGATTTTTCCCGCGCTTCTGCATAACTTTCAATTGAAGATCACCGGCAGTGATCTGCCTGGGGATCTTCAATCCGAAAAAAAGGACATTGGGATTCGTTCGCATCCCCCGCGGCGAGCCTCGGGGGATGCACTCGCTCCCGGATTCATCCCATGCAAGCGGAGGGTCCCCATTGAAACAGCATGTGAAAAGGAAACAACCCAACAGCAGGTCCTGCCTGGTGTGCGGATTGAGAAATCCATTCGGCCTGAAGGCGCGTTTCTTTGAAATGGACAACGGAGAGCTGGTCTGCCTGTTCACGCCCGAGGCACATCATCAGGGCTATCCGGGGCGCCTGCACGGCGGCATCGCAGCAGCCATCCTGGATGAGGCCATCGGACGCGCGGTGCAGGTCAATCGCGAGGACACGGTTTGGGGCGTGACCCTGGAATTCACAATTCAGTACAAAAAACCAATCCCGCTGGACCGGGAATTGAAGGCCGTATGCAGGTTTACCAAGGAAACGGGCCGGTCATTCGAAGGATCCGGTGAAATCCTGCTTCCGGACGGCACGGTCGCGGCGTCCGGGCAGGGCAGGTATCTGAAGCTGCCCATAGACAAGATTGCGGATTTCAATCCGGAAGAGGCGGATTGGCAGGTCGTCCGGGACCATCAGGACCCGATTGAAATCGAACTGTGAAAATAAAAAAAAATCCCGCTGCCTGTTTCCTGCGCGACGCGGGTTGTCTGCCCGCAGTCCTGTGTGGTATGCCAAGATTGGGATTGCTTATCGAGTCACCGTGTAGCCGTCTCAAAAGGAACGGTAACTTCCAGGATGATGAATGGCTACCGGATCCCGAAAAAATAAGTGTCGATATCCAGGCCGGATGATGTGGTTCCCGTAAGCCCTTCGGCTCTACCGGGCCTTTCGACCTGCAGGCTCCTGGATGAAGCAGAAGACGGCTTTGCATCTGCGACGGATGCGACCGGGCCGAGGGGCAGAGCATAATCCCCTGGAGCGATGGGCAGGGATTTCGCTTCACGGATAATTTTCGCTGCAGCCTTTTTATCTCTGAATTGCACGAGCTTGACAATCCCCGTCTCGACGTCATTCCCGTTTATTTTCCTGAACACGCGGATTTTCCGGCCGGATCCCCAGGACCCGGCTATGGAATCGAACAGGGCATATCCGTTTTTAACCCTGATGATGGTCTGGCCCGGGCAATCCTGTGCGATCATCCCCATCACAAGAACAGACGCGCAGATCAGGAAAATGTTTGTTCCGGAGCCACTGCGACCCGGGCCTGTGCGGGGTTTCGCCGTTTTCATGCCGCCATGCCGGAGCGAACGGACAACGGCTCTGCGGATTGCGATGATCCTGTGGCTTTTCATGGCCTTCTCCTAAAATTCGAAATGCACAACGGCCTGAAGCACGGGCAGCGGGCACAGGCCGACGAGGGCGTCTGCATCGCAGGAGGCGGTGACCGGGATGCGGTATCCGATGCCTGCGGACGGGATCCAGAATGAAACAGGCCGCTTGCCTCCGGAGCGGATCAGCGAGCCGCGGGTCGCTGAACCCTTGAAAAAGAATCGGTTGAAGGAAGCTCCCGCCCCGAGGGAAAAGGAAGGCCTGAATGCGATTTCCTGTTCTTCCTCCGCGCGGGCGCCGAGCCTGCCCCAGTACAGGGCAAAACGGAAATCGAGGCGCGTTTCCCCCCTCGTCCACAGGCAGCCCAGGCCCGCATGCCCGGGGATCTCCAGGACGGGATCGAAGGCATTGACTGACACGAAACGTTCCGTGCACGTGAGCCTTGCCAGGTCGATGCGCGTCGGATCGATCATGTCGCCCACGTCCCCTCCGGATCCTGCGCCCTCCGTCTTGATGAACGGGACGCGGTTGTTCACCGTCGAATCCGTACCGGATGCACGAATAACCACCGAAGATTGCAGCTCCATATCCCAGGTCAGGTTTTCCGACGCCTGCTTGACCGCTCCTAGCCTCAATGCCCATCCGGAGCCCCTGTAATCAGCCTGGAAGAACTGGTTGATGTCGTTCTGCTCGCCTGCCCCGAAATCGATGCGCGGGTCGAAGGGATCGTTGAACATGTATTCCGTGCCCGAGATTTCAACGATGCCGTCCAGCCTGGCCGCCGCCTCCACCGAACCGGAGACTTCCTGACGCTGCAGGGACAATCCCAGCGCCCAACCTTTTCCGAGATCGCAGCCTGCGCCGAATACGATACGGTTCAGCCTGAGTGATGCCAGCGCGTCCGCCGTGACCCTCGTCCGCATCCGGATGCGTTTGAGTTCCCCCTGTATGTCCTGCACGCTCTCAACACCCGTCTCGATTCCCGTGCCCGTGGCCTGGAATTTCAGGGACAGGGGGGCGGACCATCCCAGTCCAGCACCGAGGGACCTTCCGGACAACCGGAACGGAAAGGAGAAGGAGAACCCCGTCAGGCTGGATTCAAATCCGCCGCTGGGGGAGACAACCGGATACACGACCCTGCTGCCGCCTGTCCCGTATCGGGAGAGGACATCGTCCATCTCCCTGCGCACACGGCGGTCGATGTCGATCAGCCTTTTGATGTTGAAGTGCGCGGCAGGGCCCGCCTCGACCATGATGTCCCGTTTCGCGTACAGGCAAAGACCGGCGGGATTCCCGGAAACCGGGGACGCTCCGGGCTTTCCTGCGAACCGTTCATTTAAGAATCCCCATGCAGACGGGGAGGCGGAAAGATAAAATCCGGCGCGGATGTTTCCGGCGTTCAATTCCGTCAGGCTGTGCTCGGACCCGGACTGTGGCAATCCCGTGCCGGCGGACAGGCATCCGAGCGACAGGCTGAGGAGCATGTGCTTCTTATTCAGAACCATAGCGACACCGACACCCTGGGAGTGGATGCGAGAAAATAAGCCTGGTACGCAAAATCGAATCGAACGCCGAAACGCCCGCGGAAATGCTGGATGCCCACGCCGCAGTTCCATTTCCGCATCGGATCGGACTTCAGATGCTGGGACCAGCCCGCGCGCAGGAAGAACGTCTTGAACAGGAACCATTCGAACCCGGCAGCCATCCGGGTCTTCACATCCCTGTAAAGGGACTTGTCAAGATCAAGGACAAAGACCAGGTTGTCCCCCGGCATGAAGGCTGTTCCTGCGATGAGCGCCGCAGGCACGGCTTCCCCGTAATCCCTGTTCAGGGTCTCGTTCTCGTACTGCACGCGGTTCCAGAAATCCCGCAGCAGGAGCCCGAAAGCCCAGGCAGGGGCCGGCTTCCACCGCATGCCGAAATCCAGACCGAATCCCGCTGCGCTCCCCGTGATCCTGTTTTCCCCGCCGTCCGCATTGTTTCCGAATGTCGACAGACGCAGTTTCACAGTCAAACCCGCGGAGACCCCCCGGAACCTGCCTGTCTTCCCCTGCCTGTATCCGTATGCGGCAAGCAAAGTCGTTTCCCTGAGCGCATCATCGCCGGAGGAGAGCGCAGCCAGGCCTGCACCGTGGCCGGAATCCGTGCCCCTTGCGATGCCCGCCCAGGTATAGGGGATGAGGCCGAACTGCCTGGCGTGCATGAAGCTCGCCTGCCATCCCTTCACATCGGGGAGGCAGGCCGGATTCCATAGCAATGCATAGGGGTCGCTGGCCAGTGCCACATAGGCGCCCCCCATGGCCATGGCCCGCGCTCCGTACCCGATGTCCGCGAAAGCGGCCGGGATGCCGCCGTGCACCTGCGGAACGACGGAACCAGCCGACAGAAGCAGGAGAAGGATGCGCTTTTTGCCGCAAATCATCTGTTTCACGCAACCGTCATTTGATCAGCACCACAGGGAGTATCTTCTTGACCGCGCCCCCGCCGTCGCGCGCCTCTATCATCACCACGTACCTGCCGTTCAAAGCCAGTGCCCCGGAATCGGTTCTTGCGTCCCAGACAATTTCGACCCTGCGCCCCTTGAGGAAGGCCTCCCCGCGGACCAGGTCCCTCACGCGCTCGCCTGTAATCGAAAATATCCGGACACTGACGAAAACTTCAGCGGAACGGTCGGAAGTCGGCCTGAATCTCAGTTTCAAGGGCTCCAGATAGGGCGAAAAGGGATCCGGTTTCGCCTCCAGTTCCCTGATGCCGAGAGGTTCGGAGGGTGACAGGACGACCCACTGGGTCAGAACCTCCGACTCGGTCCGGATATCCCCGGCTGCAACCGTTCCTTCTGATACCTCCCATGCGAGCCTCTTTGTGTCCCAGGAACCCAAATGAACCGCCTCACGGTCTCCGGACTGCGCCGGGATGGACAGGGCCATGGGCCTGGCAAGCTTGAATCCGGCAGGCTGAAACGCATGGACCTTGCCCGCGGCCTCATAACCGGTAGTGACGCGCCTGAAATCCGGTAGCTCGGGGTATTTGAGTCCGAAAAGAACGGATTGGGAAACGCAGCCTGCCGGCATTTCAAACGAAGCGCCCCTGTAATCCCGGAACGGCCGGTCCCCGTCCGAATCGCGCAGATTAGCCAGAACCTGAACCAGCAGGGAATCGCGTCTGCCGGAGTGCGCATCGTTCAGGAAAAGCCGGAAATTGCCGACAAAATCGGATTTGGGATGGACGTTCCCGCCTGGTCCGACCGAATCGAAGGCGGCCGGAAGGTCAACGGACCATTCCGGATCGATCTGCATCTGCCTCCCGTCCTGAGTCCTGGCCGAATAGGAAAAGGAGGCGGACCTTCCGCATTCGATGGTGACAGGACCTGAAATGGAAAGTTCAGCCAGGGAGACCTTTTCCAGCAGGAAGTCGACTCCCTCCCTGTCCCCCCCGCTGTACAGGCTGACGGTTTGAGAAGCGGGCGAAGAAAGATGCCCCTCCTTCTGAACAGACACGTAGTACTGGTTGACGGGCAGCCTGCCTATTTTATAGGAACCCGCCGCATCCGTGGTGTCCCACCAGGCAGCGGATCCGGCATAGATCTTGACACGCACTCCCGGAACCGCTGAACTGTCGTTCTTGAGCAGAACCCTGCCCGCAATGGATCCGTAGATGCGCCTGAGGCGGAACAGGGTTGTGTCGTTTTTCATTGGATCCACATTGCTTCGCACGGAAGGGTGATATCCGCCGCCCGATGCCTGCACCGTATAGGCCCGGAACACGGGGAGAAGGCTCATGTTGTAACCGCCGTCCGCAGCCGACGCGGTGCGCGATTCATTGCCGATGCCGTCCCTGGCGACCAGGGTCACGGAACGGATGCCCAGTCCCGTTTCTACATCCAGCACGTTTCCATAAATATGCCCTTGATTTCTGGCCAGGGCCAGCCTCAGGCCGGAGGCCGGACAGGTCACGGTTGTATCCTTCGCGAACGTGTATCCGGACTTGCTGACCGATAAAACGTATATCCCGTTCGGGATCGAGGTCATGCTGAATCGCCCCGCATCATCCGAAACCGCGGTCAGCCGGAAAGCGGATCCCTTTAGAACCGCTTCCAGCGTGGCGTCTGCCAAGGCTGAGCCTTTCTCATCCGAAACCGTTCCGTTCATGAACCCCTCAAAGGCCCTCAACCTGGGATCGAACAAGGCAGGGGCGTCCCCGGCCAGGCGGATATCCTGAAACAGAGTGTCCTGATAACCGCGTTTCGCAACGCGGAGGCTGTAAATACCCTCCGGGAGAAAGGCCCCTCCCAGGCTGTTCAGAAAACCGAAAGCGCCCGATTCGTCGGATTCATCGGATCCTGCAATCCCCTCCCCCTTCAGAACACGCAACGCCGCCCTTCCGACAGCGCGGCCGTCGTCCAGGCGGAATACATGCCCTGAAAACCGTGCGAACCGGGACCGCATTGAAAAATCATGCCTGGTGGAGCTGCCCCCGGGCAGGGTCAAGAGCACGCTGCCTGCAGGAAAAACATAACCCTGTTTTGAAACCATGAAGGCAAAGGCGCCTCCTTCGGCTGGAAGGTATAGACTGAAAACACCGTCCGGCCTCGATTCCGTCCTGAAGGTGTCGGCGCCTGCTGCTGATGCAACGAGGACGGATCCGATCCTATCCCCCGACTCTTCGGATACTTTTCCATGCACAAGCGTCGTGAAACGCCTCAGGCTGAAATCGAGCGTACGGGTTGCGCCCGCTCTCAATGCTCCTGTGGCGGCAATCCTGGTCTCATATCCCTGCTTGCCTGCGCTGATGCGAAATCCCGCTTCCGAAGCTCCTGCCTCCATCCGGAAACTGCCGTCCGCCTTGGAAAAAGTCCGGATGCCGCTCCCTAAGTTTTCGATACAGGCGCCCATCAGCATTTCGCCGGTCGCCGCATCCCGGATCCGGCCCTGCACGACGGCCGCATCCCGGGTCAGCGAGAAAGAGTTGCCCTCAAGCACCTGGGCCTGGCCTGCCATTATTTCCAGGGTTTTGGATGCGAACCCGGGCATGGACGCAGTGACTTCATGCGTGCCTGCCAGTACATTCAGCCCGTAGTAACCGCCCGCATCCGCCACGGCTTCGGATCCGGATCCGGAACGCAATCTGGCGCCGGACAGCCCGCCGCCCGAGGAATACACGCGGCCCCTGATCACGGTCGCATTGGGCGTCAGGATGAAATCCATGGATCTGAGATGTTGGTTCTCCGCAACGGTGACTTCCTCCGCGCCCCTGCCCAGGTGCCCGCTTTTGTAGGCCATCACTCTGTACTTCCCGGGGGCCAGCCGGATCCCGTACCTGCCGCCGTTGTCCGTCTGGGCCTGCAGATCCCCCGCATAAACCACGGCTCCGGACACGGGCGTGAATCCGTCGAGGGTCACGGACCCGGACATGAGACCGGTTGCTGCGGCAACGGACAGGGCGATGCCGGTCACTGCCTCGTTGCTGTTCACCTGAACCTCGACGGCCGGACAGGGATTGTAGCCTTCCTTTGCCGCACGCAGGAAATAGGTGCCGGCCGGCACAGGGAGAACGTATTGTCCATAGGCGTCCGCAGCAGCCTGCAGAACAGCGCCGGAAACCGGAATCGCCGATACGACGGCGTTGCCGACGGTGCTCAATCCGTCGCTGACAATGCCGGATATCAGGCTGCCGGATGGAGAGAGTTCCGGGCTCGGGATCACCTCCAGATGGATGCCTCCCGACACCGAAAGGGAACGGCCTGCGGCCGAGGAAAACCCGGGCTTCGTCACAACGAGAAACCAGGTCCCGTCCGGGACCGAAAACTGGAAGCGGCCGTTTGCATCCGTCCTGGCATCCTGTGCCGCCTTGCTCCCGGTCAGATCGACCCGCGCCCCGAATACCGGCTGGCCCGATGAATTGAGCACCGTCCCGGAAATGCGGTTCAGGTTTTGCCTGAGTATCAGCGGGGAGGACAGAACACGGATTTCCTCCGGCTGTATGGATACTGAGACTGCCGGGCTGTCCTGATAGCCGGTCTTGGATGCAAGGATCTGCCAGGGGCCGGGCCCGAGGGAAAGGGAAAAACGGCCGTCCCGGTCAGATGCGGCCGTACGCGAATGGTCCGGATGCAGGCTATGCCTGGCAATGATGCCTGCAGCCTCAACTGCCGCCTCTCCTTCATCCTGTACAATGCCTGTGATGACGGACGAGTCGGGCGTCAGCCTGATGTCCAGATTGACGGTTTGATCCTCCCCCAGGGACAGGGTGTCCCTGAACGGGGCATAGCCTTCCTTGTCAACTGAAAAAACATAGGTGCCTGGAGAGAAGATCAGCCCGGGCCTGCTTCCCTGCCTGTCCGTGGAAAGGGGCAGCCCCATATCCACGCCGGTCAGGGCGTCATAACGCACATTGACGCGCGGCAGTGAGAGATCGTCTGCAGCCTGAGGCGTGCCGCGGTCGTCATAGGTCCTGATATTCAGGATGCAGGAAGGCGCTTCATACCGGAAGCTTCTCGTCCCGCTCGGCATCTCGTTGCCGCTGTTGTCCACAGCGGAAACCTTCCACAGGTAATTGCCCTTGACCAGCCTCTCGCCTGTCTCGTATTCGAGAACCGTGCCTGTGGTGAAAATCACGTTCTCCCACACGGGACGAACGACTTCGATGCCTTCCTCCAGTTCAATCTTGAAGGGATAGAACCGGTAGCCGGCAGCCCCGGGAACCGCGCCCCAGCGGAAAAAGACGGAAGGGCCGGAAAGAACTGCGGCTTCGACGGGTGATGTCAGTTGCGGGGAGGAAAGCCCGGAGGACGGCATGGACACCCGGAACCGGCTCACTCCGGACTGGACTGTGGATGCCAGTTCAGGCTTGTTCCCGTAACAGTTCAGGACGATCCACCAGTATTCGGACCCTGGGACCAGAGGAGCCGGAGCGCTCGTAAAGGTCCGGCTCGGATCCGGCGCGCCGTACTGCACTGAATGCCCGGGAGTGAGCACGGCCCAGATGGGATTGGCACCCTCTATGGAGAATTCGCCCGTAACGGGATCCTCGCTGATGTGTATTTCCTGGTCCGTGAGGATGACCAGATAATAGGGGACTCCAGCCACAGGGTTCCAGTCGAAGACGGGTGACTGGCTCTTCACGTCCCCCACGGGGTAGGCCATGACCGGGGCCTGGGAGGATTCGATGATCAGCCTGAACTCGTCGCTGGAGAGCCCGGCCGAACGGATGCGGCAATGGAAAAGTCCAAGACCCATGCCCCTGTCCGAGGGGACGAACCGTACCCGGTTCAGATTCCCCTCCTCCTGTATGGAGCCGGTGTACACGCCCGAAACTGCCCCGTATTCAAACACGGCCCGGCCCTCCACAGGCTCCGTCCACTGCAGCGTGATCTCCCGGTCCATGGTGAAGAAATTGCGTGTGAATCCAGTCAGCGCAGGTTTCGTGCCTGCCGGTTCCACGTACACCTTCCAAACCCGGCCGGCCTTTCCTGCTGATGTTGCCGCAGAAGCGCGTATCAGGACATCGCCATGAAAATCAAGAGGCGGTTTATAGGAATAGACAGGCCCGGAGGAGCCTGAAACCGGCTTCCCGTTGATCTCCCAGACATAGGTGACGGTCTGGCCTGCCTGCGAAGAAGCCTTGATTTCGAGTTGAAGCGTCCCGCCTGCAGTGAGGGTCGTGTCGCTCTTCGGGCTGTAATCCGCAATTCCAGGCGGCTCGGCTGAAAGCGGAATGCCGGTCACGGAAACCCGCACCGATCCACCTGCCGGGACATCCGTCTCCATATAATATACCCGCCGGTTGTCTCCGTAATCGATGAACTGGAGGACGCGCCCCCCTTCCGCCGTGAAGGGAGCTGCATCCCTGCGCACGTGCAGCTTCACCAGGGCATCCTCCAGTCCAAAATCCTGGCCGTTGACGATGTCCGCGACCATTTTCCAGCTGCTGCCGTCGTTGTCCGGAGAAAGGTCCGCTCGGATGCGCTTGAATGAAAGCACCGGATGTTCGGCGATTTTTCCGTCCCTGACCCGGATGAGCCTGTATTCCCCGTTTTCATTCATCGTGTAGGAAGTGTTGAGTTTCTGGGTGCCTGCGCCGATCGTCTGCCCGCCGTTGATGTGCGTGTGGCCGTACAGCACGGCATCGACGCCGTAACGGTCCGCAAAATCCCCGGTGATCTGGCGAGATTCATCATAATGGTAAAAGAGAATGCGGCCGGATTCCCCGGCCTGGATGGATGCATCCAGGGAGCGCACCAACCATTTCATCTGATCCGAAGTGAAGGTCTGGGTCGGGATGTCGTACATTTCAAGCCCCAGAAACCTGACGGATCCGTAGGAAAAACCGTAATTCATGACCTTTCCGAAAAACCGCGCCCAGGTGTCGTGGCCTGTGTACCAAAGGTCGTGATTGCCGCCGGTCAGGAAAAGGGGCAGGCGGCTTTCCGCCAGGATATCCTGAGCGATGCGGAGCTGGCTCTCGTCCTGGCCGTTGTCCACGATATCGCCGGTCTGCAGGACGAATTCGGGATTGAGGATGTCCAGTTCCTTCAGCACCTGGCGGAGTTCCGGAACCGTGTTGGCATCGTCGTAAAATCCGATCCAGGAAACGGACGGGAGGTGGCAGTCCGGCACATGCACGAAGGAAAAATCCTTCTTGAATTCAGGGATCACGCGGACGCAGTTCCTGCTGACATCGTCCACGCCTCCGGAAGCCTGAAGCTGCAGGTCATACAGTTCAAACGGTGCGTCCGCCGGTACCGTGGCGGTCAGCCGACGGATCCCGTTCGCATAATCGCCGGCAGCCACGGACAGTGCGGCCCGGGCGTACGGCATAGCAAGTACGGCAGTCCAATTCGATGCCGAGCTGCCGGCCTGGCATTCAATGACAAAGGATTGACCCGGCCTGACCAGCGCCGGCCGGCCGATGACCGGGTACTGGATGACGGTGAGCGGATCAGAAGCCAGAACATCCAGAAATGCGGCCGGCACTGCTGCCAGGATTGAGAAAATGGATCTTTTCAGGAAAAGACGGACAGGTGAAAATTGCAACGGATTTCCTTCCAAAAAACGCTTCCCGCCCCATTTATTTCAAAATTTGCAATTCAAGTGCCATCTGAAACTGAATGTATGTATCTCCTTGTTTTTTATTTTCTTGATTGTTTGATAAAAAGAATGTTTTTAATGCAGGGTGGCTGTATTTCAATCAGTTCATAAAATCAAGAAAAGTCATTGCTGTTTGATGATTATTTGATTATTTTTACAGATAGAGGTGGAAATTCCCGTTCAAATGGAGGGACCGGTCCATGGCAAAACCAGTAAAGAAGAAAGCGGTTTCACGTTCTCAATCTAAAAAGCCTTTAAAAAAGGCTTCCCCATCAAAGGTCTCCGGATCCAAAACGGCAAAATCCGCGAAACCGAAGGCCCCCGCTTCCCGGCCTGTCTGGGCGACAAAGGACGATCTCGCTCTTCTTGCCCCCAAATCCGCGCTCGGGAAATTTGCATCCAAGACCGATCTAGAGGGGCTGGTCACGCGTGAGGAACTGGCCGGACTCGCGGCCAGGCGTGAATTGCTGGATTTGGAGCAGCGCCTCGTGGACCTGGACAAAAAGATATCGACTGTGGACGGTAAAATCGAGGTGCTGGCTTCCCAGGCAGGGGACCACCCCGAGGCGTTCAACCAGATCCATGCGGAAATCGCCAAGCTCAGGGAATCCCTGTCCATGCTTGAGACCCGTCTGTTGGAGAAACCATCCGTTGAACACGAGCTTCTCCAGGTGGAAAACAAGCTTTCCGAACATGAAAACAGGATCAAGAATCTCGAAGGGATTTGACCGTAGAACATCCCCGGGATCCTGGATCCCGGGGAACTTCCTGATTGAACAATAGCGCCGGATGGGTACTGTCAGCGCCCGCCTGCCCCGCGGAAAAGTACGGGGTAAGCGGGCGAATCCAAGTGCCCCTTCCCTTAAAAATGAAGATTCCCCGCCTTTAAACCGCCGGGGAGCTTCTCATTCCCCGACAACGGATGCCGGGGAATTTTTTTTAACAAAATGGCCAGTCATTCAATCACAACACGCGGGTGGCTGAAGGCTTATCCGCCGGTCCTTTTACATGAGATACGATACCCAAAGAATCCATCTTGCTTTGCTGCTAAAATCGCTTGACTTTTCTCCAAAAACCCCCATATTTCGGTCAGAAACAGCCTTCTCTTCTCCGGCCATCAAACTTTTCCATTACAGGAAAGGGACCTCGTATGGTGACTCTATTCCGGAATTCAAAAAGCATCCTTTTGACTCGTTTTGCCATGAGCCTTCTGTTTGCATCCGTCATCGTCCCGCCCGCAGAGTGCGGGAAGACCGGGAAACCGGATCCGTACCAGCGGTTCGCGGGCAGCAGCAATCTGAATCTGTCAGCAGGCATATACCCCGCGGCTTCCCGCAAGGCATGCGAGCAAATACAAATGTCCTCCTCCTTACAGGTTGAAAATCCCCCGCCGCTTGCTGCAGGGAGCTTCAATGACGGGTTGTCCGAGAACAATCAAGTAGAAAGGAATCTGATCCAGGCTCTCGAGCAGCAACTGCTCCTGCGGCGGATGTCTGCGGAAATTGATGCACGCTCCACGCCTGAAAACCGGATTCGTGATTTCATCACAGCCTATCAGAACGCATGCAGCAGCAGGGGAGGCAGAGTCACTGCAGACAGGCTGCTTGAAAATTGGCTGGGCGGCGGAAAAACTTCGAGCGACGGCCGCATTCAGGGAGCCGTTACGGTCAACAACGGCGAATACAACCGGGTGGACATCAGCATTCTGGCATTCGACAGCCACGGCTATTTTGCGGGTCTGGATGAAATCGGAAGTTACGGCACATCCTATTCGATCGAGGATCTTCCGGCAGGTGATTATTTCGTCGTCACTGCCTCATGGAAAAATTATTATGTGGATGAAATATACAAAGACCGCCCGTCTCCGGTCCTGGAAACCGGTTCCTGGCGCGATGCGCAGAAAGTCACTCTCGCCGAATCCGCGACCGCCGGGAATATCGATTTCGATCTGAAACTTTCGGCCCGGTTCCACCTCACCGTCAAACGTGCGGATGGGACGAGCCCGATAACGGACAGCGAGGTGACGATCACCCTGACGCCTTTCGACCGGCCGGAAGTCCTGATCCGGGACATCTATGAATATTATGATGACGGCCAATTCTATTTCTTCGTCCCGTTTCTGGGGGATTTCAAGTTTTCGGTCGAGGTTTCCGGAAAGCCGGTCACCTGGTACGGGTCCACGGCAGACTGGAGTCTCGGGCAAAAGATTTCGGTCGTTCAATTGGACGGAAAGGAGACCGAGGTGACCCTCGTCCTGGCCGGTACGGGAAGCATCGGCAAGGAAGGCCAGGTTGCAGGATTCATAACAGGTGGAGGCGCACTCAAGATGGTCTTCGCTTTCCGGGCGGAAGATCTTGCGCTCGAAAACTTGGCGCTG
>Ga0233423_10000160_pt1 | contig 41555 bp, 51 predicted proteins | sample Watercolumn_Mata_FD_180713 | JGI IMG/M metagenome (GOLD analysis project Ga0233423, IMG submission 180713) | Freshwater microbial communities from Lake Matano, South Sulawesi, Indonesia - Watercolumn_Matano_2014_112_MG | ecosystem: Environmental > Aquatic > Freshwater > Lake | place: Indonesia... | reverse complement strand
TTCTTGAAATCAAATCTTGCAGGATAGTCTTGAGAAAAGTTGATTGCAACTTTTTCTGCAAATTTGGCTGCTTTTGAAAACTTTACAAGATAGTCTAAAGAATATTTTGCTTTTTGCTGTGATTCTGAGGCAATTTTTGCTTCGTCACTTGAAAGCTCGGTTCTTGCTCTGTGAAGAGTGCCTTTTGCTTCAATCACAAAAAGGTCCTGAAGGGCTGTGAATGAACATGAGTCAGCTACAATTACAGCATCATTTATGATTTCAGCAAATGTGCTTGAGTCAAGTTCAACTTTTGAATTGAATGTAAGTTCAGGGACTTTTTTCTCTTCTGCATCTATATTAATCAGGGCTAATGAGAACTTTCTTTTGGTTTTGTCTTCTATCTCTACTTTAAGATAATTATCTTCTTTTTCAAATATAAGTGCAGCTGATTGGGGAGCTCTTCTTAAGATTTGTTTGAAATCTTCTAAGTTGATTCCAAGTTCTTCATTTTTCTCAACTTCAAATTTTGAGAATGATGCTGCTGGAATCTTCAATTCAACCAAAGCTACATTAGCAGGGTCAATAGCTACTATTTCCAAGCCTGTTTTAGAAACTTTTATCTTTACTTCAAGAACTAATTCAGAAAGCAATGCTATAGAATCTGCAAATACTTTTGGCTCTTGTAATTTTAATAACATCTTTTAAATAATATTTATATGGTTTTATAATTGGAATAGGTCTTTATCGTGACGTCATTTAGTTATTTTTCACAATCAAATCACTTATCCCCTTATGCTTCTTGAATATTCTTTGGTTTTTAAAGTTTATTGTAAGAATATTAATTTTAATATATATTATGTAAAATATATGTTAGAATTGATAGATTATGTGTTAAACTATTTTGTTCCAACATTTGTATATCTTTTCACAACAATATTTAAAAAATTCGGGAGTTTTGAATAAAATGAATAAATCAAGAATAATTCCCCTTGCGTTTCTTTTGGGCTTCTTTGGAACAGGAATTTCAAAAGCAGAGGAATTCAGAGTCTCGAATAATGTAAATAATGCAAGTTTTCTTTTCAGGGTGTTTTCTGATGTTGGATTGAATACAGGACAGGGATTTTCATTGCAAAAAGAAGGAAAAATGCCTTGTACAAATTATATGAGGGAATTTTTAGAAGCAGGGGACACTATGCTTTTTTTACTTGAACTTCCTGATGGTGAATATAAGGTCTTGCCTATTGGGCATATTTCCGGAAATTTTGAACCAAAGATAAATCCGTCTTCAGTTAATGTAGGCGAGAATTTCCTCATATATGAAGGAAAAAGCATCTGTACAAAAGAAATTGATTTGTTCTTGGATTATATTGCAAGAACTTTCATTAATTTCAAATTCTCGTGTCCAAGAGAGATTGCCTTAAGTGCAAGAGAAATTGTTCTAAAAACAGAGAGCGGTGTTGAAAGATGTGTTGTTCAGACCAGGGGCAAAGATTATTTTCAGGCAAATATACCTTATAGCGAGGAAAAAGGGTTTAAGAGTTTGGAAATACTCGTTGATAATGGGCATGGATTAAGAAGAGCTGATGTTTCCATTGGAGATTATAATGTTTTTTCTGATAATGGGAATCCTGCTGCAAAAGTTGAATTGAGTTCAAAAAGGGACAAGATGAATGTAAGAGTTTTTTTGAATGATCCTAATAAAGGATATGAAAAAGTTTTTACAACTAGATTCATAAAAAATCCTGGCAGAGAAATTCAGTCAAGTGAATTTGATAATTTTCTTTTTGAAAATCCAGGATCTGTGCCTCCTGGAGAATATCTTGTTGAGGTAAAAAGAGGAAATGAAATTTACCGGGGCAAGTTTGTAGTACCATCTGCTGGAAAAGCTCCTGATTATCTTAAACTAGGAGAAGGAGATATTTATGAAAGTGCAGGTGAGTGCAATATTGTTCTTCAGTTAAGTAACAGAGTTTATAATGAGGTTTATGAAAAAATTAGAAATCAGGTTGCAACTGAAATTTACTCACCTCCTATGCTTACTGTAGGATCTGAAAAGGTTTCAGGAGAAAAATCTATAATTTTCAGAGGACAAAGCTATAATTTTGAATATGATTTTTCAAGAGATAACAATAATTTGAAATTGAGATGGAATATCAATGGAGAGTCCAGAACAGTTTTTGACCTTAGTAAAGATGAAATCCTTGCAATGGCAAAAACTCAGGAAGTAAATGATGATATGAGGAAAGATTATTTCCATATTTCAAGATCTTCGACAATAGAACCTTTTAGATTAAGTGTCGAAGGATATACTTATTTTGATTATGTTTCACACCCAAGTGGGAGATTCTTGAATCGTCAGTTGAGAAATCCTTTTGGAAAGCAAACTTTTGGCTTTACCTTGAGGCTGCAACAAGCTGGTTCTGGAGCAGATATTTCAAGTTATTTTGAATGATGTTTTTGAATGCAATTAATTATATATAGGGGATATGAGAAATCAATAATAAGGAAGGGGAAGAAACAAAAACATATTTGTAAGTTTAAGACCAAATACACAACACAACGTTGTCTGCTTAAGCAGAGTGTTGCAAGACAAAAAACTTTAACACATAGAAACTTGACAAAAATAAAAGATTTGGCTTCTGAGAAGCCAACTATATGTGTAATAAATAGCTTGATTTCAAGAACAAAAACCAAATAAATCAATTTATGCTTACACATAACAACTGAATACAAAAAACGTCTGTAATGGTGTTGAACATTGAGCATATCAAAGATTTCAAGAAAACAAGAAAAAATAGTTACGCATACAGAATAACTTAAACTTAAGCAAACTAAAAAATGGAAGAAAAACTTGATAGAATAAGGAGGAGTGCAAGGCAATATTACGCAAGGAAAGATATTCAGGAAGCTCTTGTCAAACAAGCAAGAAACCGAGAATTTGTACCAAGATACGGCGAAGGTTTTGGGAAAAGGCCTGATACTGTGGAATATGCTGGAGATATTCTTAGTTATGTTGAGAAAGGTGCTACAAGTTTTCATGTTTCTGAAGAAATCTGGAGCAATCCTATGGAAATTGGCACTAACTTAAGGTCAGATCAATTAGCAAAAATACGAGAAGGCTGGGATTTGATTCTTGATATTGATTGCAAGTTCTTGGAATATTCAAAAATAGCTGCTTTCCTGCTTTGCGAGGCAATGTTTTTTCATGGTGTAAGGAATTTTGGCTTGAAATTTTCAGGAGGAAGCGGATTTCATGTTGGTCTAAGTTATGATGCTTTTCCTAAACTAGTGAATAATGTTGAAATCAAGAATTTCTTTCCAGAAGGACCGAGGATTATTGCTAGCTATCTTAAAAACATGATAGAAAATCCATTAAGGGAACATATCTTAGACATGTCAGATCCAAAAGATATTGCTTTGTCAATGGGAAAGCCTGTTGATCTTATGTATAAAACTGACAGCGAGGGAAGAAAAATATTCAATCCTTTTTCTGTATTGGAGATAGACACTATTTTGATTTCTTCAAGGCATTTGTACAGAGCAGCTTATTCTATTAACGAAAAAACAGGTTTTGTTTCAATTGTAATAAAACCAGAACATCTGAAACAATTTCATCCTTCTTGGGCAAAGCCTGAAAGGGTTTTGCCTCAACAATTCTTGAAGCAAGTTGAGAAAAACGAAGCCAAAGAACTTTTCATCCAGGCACTTGATTGGAACTCCAGACAGCAGGCTGCTATGATAAGAAAAGAACAGGAAGTAAAACAGAGGACGCAGATTCGTGAAGTCATAAAAATTACAAAATTCTCGGATGAGATATATCCTCCTTGCATAAAGAAAATTCTTGAGGGAATGAAACATGATGGAAGAAAAAGAGCTTTGTTTGTTCTTTTAGGATATTTCAGGAACATTGGCATGGAAGCTGCTGATATTGAAACTAAGCTACTAGAATGGAACAAAAAGAATTATCAGCCATTAAGGGAGAATTATATCAAGACGCAAGTAAACTGGTTCAAGAGGCAGGAAAAAAGGCTGCCTCCAAACTGTGCATTGCAAGCATATTACCAGGACATGGGAGCTTGCATGCCAGATGCATTGTGCAGGAAAATCAAGAACCCTGTAAATTACACAATGGCGAAGGCAAGAAGTCTGCAGAATCCAAAGAGTAAATTCAAGAAGAGGAAAGAAGAATAAAATGACCAACAATTATCATAGAACAGTGAATGTTGTGCTAACTTCTATTGCAATAGCAGTTTCAGGATATATGATCGGGCATTCTACTGGAAGAGGATTCATGACGAGAATAGAATGCTATTCTGAAAGAAACAGTATTAACAATGCTCTCTTAAATGCATCAACAAATCCTTTTTTAAATGAAGAGAATGTAAGAGATATTTCTAATAAGATTGTCAATTTTTCCTGGCATCATCCAACTGGAATGAGAACTGTTAAAAGAGCAGATACTTTGTTGGTGAAAAGGTTGAATTATATTGCAGATAATTTTCCTAATTATTCAACAAGTTCTGAAGCTCCTTCTCTAAAGACAGAATATATTGAGAAAGTTCAGCCAGAACTGAAGGATATAGCAGAAGATTTTGACAGATGTTTGCCTGAAATTGTGAATCATGAGGTAAATCCAAAGCACGCTTCAGCTATTCCTTGGTTTTTAGGAGTTGTTGCTGGCACAATTAATTTAGTTTTTGCAGCAAGGAACAAAAAAGAGGAAGATTAAAAAACTTTAAAATTCTTCTACCAACATGAGAAAGAGGAGACCAGTTTTAATAAGCGAAGTTGCACAAATTCCAAAAGATGTTAATTTTCATCCGAATAAAAAAGATTTTAAAGAATTAGTCGAACTTCCTTTGAGAAAAGCGTGTGAAAAGCTCTATAAATTAAATGTTCCTGTTTTCAGTTCCTCTGCTAATGTGGGGGATGTTAAATATGGCAGAACCGCGAATATTGGAATACTTTATAACAAACTTTCTGAGGATAATAAAAGAGTTGCTGACAGAATGATTAAGGATGGATATGCTACTTTAGGAGCAGTTACTAAACAAGGTAATCAATTTCTTACTATCAAAATCCCTATATCAGAAGTTAGTACAGTGAAGTATGTTCAAAGAGAATCTGTAAAAATAGCAAGTCAATTTGAGGAACAAGACCTAACTTGGGCTTTTAGATATACTCCTGAAGAATTTGTCAGTATAAGCGGCTATGAATCTTTAAAGGGGTTATCCCCCGAAGATATGGCAAGACAAGGGGAAGCATTCTATGATAAAAATTCAGGATGGATATATTTTGACAAAGAACATTATGAAAAAGCCCTGAAATATGAGAAGTGGGTTAAGAAGAGGAGAAAGGGAAAATAATCTGTGAGTAGTCAGAAAAATACGAAAGTATTAAAAATACCATTTATCTAAAGAAAATATGAAAAGAGTGAAAAAGGGTGCAGCATTATTTATTTTTGGAATTATAATTAGTATTCTTATTATAAGCTATATCCAAACTGTATTAGCTTATGACACTGAGGATATTGCTATTCCAAAAGCATACAGCTGGCTTGTGAATCATACAAAAAACAAATGGGATACACTAACAATCAGGCAAGATGCTTTTTCTTTATTAGCTTTAGGATGCAATTCAACATATTCAAAACAAGGAAACAGGTCTTTGATGAACTTGAGCTATTACAGTTCAAATTCAAGTGCAGGAAAAATAAGATGCTGGAGAGAATCTGGAAAAGCAACTTTGCCCTCGCAATGCAAGCTGACTGAAACTTCTCTTGTAAAAATGGCTTTGAATGAACTAGGGGGAAATACTACTTACGTTGATAATTGGCTTCTTTCTAATAAAAGAGTATTTACATCAGGAATTTATTGGTTCCTGCAGATAGATATTGCAAGAGGAAAAGAAGCTTCATGCGAAGTAATGTATCTGAACAAGATGCAGAATGTGAGCATACATGCTGACAAGACAGTTTCAATATTGACGCAGGACACGCCAAACAACTGCATTGAAAGTGTTTTTAGGGGCTATTGGTTCAAAATCAAACAGAGTGAGGAATGTTATGGAAATTCTTATTTAATCAAATGCTTTGGAAATGAATCTACTGCTGAACCTGTTGTTTCAACTTTATTATACAGAAACAATACAAATGACCCAAGGACAACTTTCTTTGTTTCTTCTGAGATTTCTCAAGGAACACTCGGATTCATAAATCAACTTGGCGAAGAAGAACAGAACCCAGGAATAATGCAGTTAAACACACCAAGTTATTGTCTAGGAAATCCTTCTGAACCCGCAGGAACTTGTGATTATGAAGGAACTGCATGGGCAACATATGCTTGGAACAGAGAGGGCAAAGAAGAGAATGTGAACATGTTCTTGCCTTATTTAATAGTCTACTCAAGCTTCAATGAAAAATATTTCCCAGAAACATTCTTATCTAAATTTGTGGGGGGAGAATATACTGAAAGAGTATTAAAAGAACAACAAAGAATCAAGAAACCACAATCACGAGATTATTGGAGTTTCTGGTTGAATCAACCATTGTTATATGGACAATTTTATGATACTCCGATGGCTGTTTTGACTTTAGGAGAAAGTGTTTCAAATGTCTCTGAAAATAAAGATTATTTATTAGGGCATATAGCTAAAGACCATTCTTGGGTAAATAATTTAGATGCAGCGCCAATTAAAGATACTCATAGAGACACTGCATTTATTTTATGGGTGTTCTGGTCAAATTATTGTCCAGGATTCCAAGAACATGTTGAACCAGATGATTGTTTAGCGCAGGGGATTTTATATGAGTGCAAGGATTATTGTGATGCAGATGAGATCCAGATGAGCATATTCTCTTGCCCAGATTATCAAACTTGTTGTTTGGATAATACTGGGGGAAATCAAGATGCGTGCATTGCCAAAGGCGGGGAATGCATGAATGAATCAAGTTGTCCGAGCGGCTTTGGTCAATTTTATAATATAGGTTCGTGTCCTGATAGCGGGATATGTTGCAAGGAATTTGGATTAAGCCATTGTGATGATTGGCCAAATGGAAATGTATGCACAGGAGGATTAGTGTGCCCATCAGGACAATCTGTAGATACATTAGACGGAGCATGTTGTTTAACTCAATGTATTGATGGAGGAGGAACAGAATCGTGCAGTGATCTTTTTGGAACTGTTTGTGAAACTGGAGAGGTTTGTTGGGATTATACTTTAGAAAAACAAGTTGGTTGGACACCTGCTTTAGAAAAAAATTGCTGTACAGCAACTTGTGTTAAAGACAGTAGCTGTGATAATGTTGGTGAAGATTGTGGAAAATTAGGAACAGAATATGAGTGTGTGGATTCTTCAGGAAGTTATGGAAATACTGTGCCAACAAGAGATAATGAAGAATGTTGCTTGGATGATTGCAAAAAAGGCTGCGTTGCTTCACAGATTTGCAGGCTGGATCAAGAATGTTTGAATAATCAATGGGATACTGGTTCAATTGAATCAAGATGTTGTTTAAGTGAATGTAAAAACAAATCTGGAGGGGGTTCATGGATATGGATAATAATAGTAATTGTGATATTGGTTCTTGGAGTTTTAGCTTATTTCTTTTTATTCAAAAAGAAAAAGAGCAATGAAGAAATAGATGAATTTACTGGATTGCCAAAAGAAGATTCAAAAAAAAGAAAAGATGATTTTGACATGAATGCTTTCAATGACTTTAATCAGGAAAAAGGAAAAAATCAGATGCCTGTTTTTAGAAAGCCTGTTGAAAAACCTGTTTCTGTAAAACCTGTTAACTCAAAGCCAGTCAAAGAAGTTAAAAAAGAAGCAGGAAAAACAAAAGCAGAGCAAGAACTTGAAGACACTTTGGGGAAATTAAAGAGTTTGACTAAGAAAAAGTAAAATTCCGTCTTTAAGCAGTTGTTTGAATTAGAGATTGCCAAGAGAAAAAAATCAAAGAGCAATAATTTAAATTATTAATGATTTCAAAAACAAGCTAAAAAAGAACTAAAACATAAAAACTTAAAACATGTCTATAAGTGCAAGGCATTAACATTGTAACGACATAACTACATATAGATTTAATATCAAGAAGATTGATGAAAGGAGGTAAAAATGAATTTGGATAAACATCATATAGAAAAGAGGCACAACCAAAGATTTTTGGGGATATTCTTGATGTTTGCAGTAATTGCAGTCTTTCTTGGATTTATGCTTGCCTTTAGTTTGAAACCATCTGTTACTGGGAACAGCTTCCTTGGAATTGACTGGGCTTGGACTAAGCCAGTTTCTTCTACAGAATCTGCTGGTGCAAGTTTGAAAGGAATACCAATAGCATCATGTACTGATAGTGATGGCGGAATAGTGCCATATGTTAAGGGAACTGTAAGATACAATGGAAGTTCATATACAGACTATTGTTGGGATAATTGGAAAAATGCAACAAAATCTAATGATACTGTAGAATTTTACTGCATGAACAACAAGGTAAATGCAACACTTGTCCATTGTCCTGGTGGATGTTATAACGGAGCATGTCTGAATTATCCAACTCCAGCCCAATTTGTTCGCCCAAATGTACAACAAGCACCAAATCAAGAATTACAACCAGATGTGCCTGCTGTGTCATGTTTTGATTATTGTATAAAAATTTATGGGGACGCAAGTTTTTGTTATTTCAAATGTGTTATGATGGGTCACTTCAATTAACTTTTTTATTTTTTTTCTTTCTCTTTTTATTTTTAATTATCGTTTCTTATCAAAAAGATTTATTAATCTGGTTTTTCTGTATTTTATTATCATTTATGAGGGAATTATAAGAAAATAAAATGGAATCAAAAATAGGATATATTCTCGCATTGATTGGCGGTATTGCATTTTTGATTGCAGGAATCTTTGTGATATCCTTGCCATATATTGGTAATTATATGCTTATGAAAGGATGGGCAAGCGGTGAACCGTTCGATGCAACTGGAAAGACAATCACTTTGATTATGGGAATTTTTTATGTAGTTATTAATCTTTTTATAATCCTTGCTGGGTTTATGATGAAAAATCCTCAAAAAGTGAATACTGGAGGTGCATTGGCTTTGATTCTAGGGATATTCAGTTTTAATGTTTTAGCAGTGGTTGCAGGCATTATAGGTATTGCTGACGCTAAAAAATAAAATCCTTTAGCGTTTCATAAGTTTTATATAGTATTTTTCGCTTATTAATCAAGAAAAAATGGTGAAAAACTTAGTTTTTGTTTTAGGATTATTTATATTATTAGCAATTCTGATTGTTCCGCTGTCTCAAGCATGCATAACTTTGAATACATATAAGACAGAATTTCTTCCTGGTGAGACAATGCAAGTGGAGATAAATGTGGATTATGGCAAAAGCCTTTCAAGAAGCATTTATTCAAGTGATATTTCTTTGTATAATTCACAGGGAAATCCGATTCAAGGAAGCTTTTTTGTGTTAAAGATATCTGATTCAAGATATTTTGCATGGTTTGATGTCCCAAATCAAGGAGATTATAAGCTCAAGGTTAGGGCAATGTGCGGGACAAGTTATTATTCTGAAGCAAACTTTAATGTAAATAAGTTAAAAAGCATTTATTATGACAGTTTAAAAAACACTGTTTCAGGAAATTGGGATCATCTTAATCTCGAGGAGCAGGAGATTTCCACAGCTGCATTGTCTTTTGATGATAAGCTGACAGAAGAATCCTTAACAATGTACTTTTCAAGAAAAGATTCTTGCATAAATACAAACTGCTCAAGCAAAAATGCTGCTTTGGGGATAATTTCTTTTAGGGATTACTCCACAAGAAGCCAGTTGAAGAATTTGCTTGATGCTTATCAAAATAGTTTTAAAGGAAACTGGAAAATTGAATATAATGCAAGTGAGTCTTCTGATTGCACACTTCGTTATGACAATACTTCTAGGGGGATAAGCCTTTTCCCAGGAATAAGCACTTTTGACTTGGATTTTTCAGATGTGAATAGCTCTGGAACAACTATTTCAGATGATTGCAATCCTATTTCAAGAAAATTAATTTTCTCGTACAAGAATTTTGCAAGAAATTACAGCATTGCAAATAATTTTGAAATCAAAGGCATAGGATGCTGGGGGAATAATCTCAAGAACAATTGTGATCCTGAATCAACAGCATACAGTTTGCTTGCATTGAAGATGGCTGGTTTTGAGATAAACAATCAGGAGGAAGCTGTTGCATGGCTTGATGAAAATGCAGAAAACATAGATGAAATAGCAATAATATATTTATTTACAAAAGATGAAAGCAAACTTAATCAGATTTTGTCTTCTCAGACTTATAGCGGAGCATGGCAGAAAAAAGGTGTCAATGATATAAAATCAAGTGTCATAATATATTATGTTCTTAATCAAGTTCAGAATAAAACCAATAATGTTTTTGAAGCAATAAACAAAGCAGAAAACTATCTTGAAAAATCCCTTGATACATCTAACTTGGCTGAGAAATCATATTTACTTTATTTTGTCTTTCCAAATATTGAGCCTGTTATGAGCATATGGCCTGGTGTTGTGAAAGTGAAGTCTTTGGAAAGTTTTGACTTGATTCTCCAAAACAAGGGAACAGAAGACATAAATGCACAAGTGACTTTCCTTAATTCAACATCACAAGTCAGCATACTAAAAAACAGCATGAAGAGCCTGAAGATAAATGTTCCAAAAGTAGAGACTATTGATGCACGTGCAATAAGCGAGCCTATGACTATAAACTATCATAATACACTGCCAAATTCTGGATTAAGGAGTTATAATCTTCCTGTCATCATATTTACAATAAAGGGCACAGGAAGTTTGTATGGAAATTATACAATTAACCAGAGCCAGATAAATGACACTGGAGGCATAATAAACAGCACTCTGAATAACCCTAATATAAATCAAAGTGCTGATTTAAATGAAAGCTTGATTAATGAGAATTTCTTTTTTAATCCAAACTCTATCAATAAAACTTTCTTGACAAGCGATACAGTGAGATTCAGCGTTGAATTGGAGAACCAATTACCCAATTCAATAACTGACTTGGTGTTTGAGAAATCAGCTGGCATCACTAATCTTGTTATTGAACCTTCAAGCATAGATGAATTAAAAGCAGGAGAGACAAAAACTATCAGTTTTTATGCTGACCCAAAAGATTTTGGGACAAGAGTTGATGGAACAGTGACTGCAAGAGGGAATTATAATAATCAAGATGTTTCAGCTGTCCTTGAGGTTTATTTTGTGTCAAATATTCCATCACAAACTTTGAAGACTTGTGCTGAGATGAATGGGAAGAAATGTTCTCAAGACCAAGCATGCAAGAATGACAATTCTACAAGAGCATCTGATACTAATTCATGCTGTTTAAGTTCATGTGAAACCCCAGGAACGCCTGCTGGCGGAAAAGTCGTTGCTATAATTATCATAGTTGTTGTGATTTTGATTTTAGTCGGAGTTCTTTTATACTTAAGGAGAAAACCAAAGAAAGACATGAAAGATTTTATTGATGAAGTGTCAAAAGACAGGCAGCCTGGCTATGACTCTGATTTTTCTGATTTTCAAAGCCCTAGAAATGAGAAAGCACAATCAAGAGAATTTAAACAAGAATTTGGCGACGAAAATTTTAGTGATGCTAATCTTCCTTAATTTTTATTCTCTGTTTTTGGTTCTGGAGATTTATTCATTTCCTGAAGTTTTTTGAATAAGACATCTTTTTCAAACATAATCTTCTTTGTTGCAATATCTCTGTGATGAAGGTTAGTAGCTAATTCATTTGCCAATAAATTCAAGTCATGCGATTTTATTTTAATCTCTTCTGGTTCTTGAATCTCAATGCTTGTCGGCATGTAATCAAAAATTATTTCTATTAGTCTTCTGAAGTTTTCCACAAGAAGTTCGGTTTCTGCAAATGTCGTGAATAAGTCCTTAGAATCTTGATAATTTGCTGATTTGTTGAAAGATTTTGTCAAAACTTGGACATTTTGTTCCTTTTCAAGCTGTTGAATCAATAGTTCCATGATTTGTTCAATATATTCAGGAGGTTTTCCCACTATTTCAAATACAAAGTGACATTTTAAGAATCCTTTTGAAAGCTTTTGTTTTATTTCTTCTTGTTTTTCCTTTTCTGATTTTTCAGGAACAATAGTTTCCTTATCTGTTTCTTCTTTTTTTTCATCAACTTTATCTGTTTTCTTTTTTCTGCCAAACATGAGTTTGAATAGAACAAGGAGTTTTTAAATGTAACATTTAAAAATAATTTTTATGCTCTTGCCTTTTTGATTATTAAGGAAATTATTAAAAGGATTATTATTCCTCCGAGGGCATAAAAGAGGATCTTCAGGAAAGAAAAAGCAGGAATTTCAGAGACAGAATAGCTTGTTATTGGAAGACTAGGGTATGTTGTTAATAGATTGGCTTGTGAAGTTGGGGTGTATTCGTTTTCTTCAATAAGTATTGGAGTTTGTTCAACTTTTATATTTGATATCAGGTAGCAAGATTCAAGATAAATGTCTTCTGAATCTTCTTCTCCTAATCCTTCGACGATAATTTCGTAATTCCCTGATTTGTTCAGGCAATCAAGTTTAATTTCGAAGGTTTTTGAGTATTCTTTGAATTTTGTTCTTGCATGCTCAGTCACTTTTTCACTTACTCTATTCTCATCAGAATCCTGAACATAAGCGTATATTGCGTACTTGCTTGTGTCTCCTTTGTAGATCTTTACCTTAACTTTGATTGTTTCTCCAAACTGCGCTTTGTCAGGAGAATCTTTTATGTTTATGCTTGAATCTGTTTCTTGTTCAATGATATTATCAGATTGATTTTGACTTTTATTATCTGGCTTTTCTTCAGACTGATTTTCTGGGCAGAAATTAATTGAACCTGGTGTTGGCGAGCAAGTTGTCCAATTAGAATAATTGTCTTTGCTCCATGAATATCCTGTTGATTTTATGCTTTCAGACCATGAAAAATTATCAATTGAATAATTCAGATTGTCATAAAGAAAGACTGTTTCATTGTCGTCATTTAATCCCAAACCTATTGTAGTAAGTTCATAGCAACTCTCGTTTGAGATGTTGAATGCCTTGCAGCCAGTCAGATTATCTTTATTTGTTCCCGAATCTACAATCAATCCAAAACTAAAAGGAGGAAGAATTAAACTAATGGAGTCGTTGCTGGTTTTGTCACCTATTTTCCAAAGACTTAGGTTTAATGTTTCATTGTTTGGATTGTATAATTCAATCCATTCGTCGTGCCAAGAGTTGTTTGTATGAGGCATTATCTCATTAATAAGAATTGCATGGGATATATCAATCATTAAAGAAATCAATACAACAAAAAATAAGGTTATCAGAATATAACCTCTTTTCATAGTTTCTAAGGAAGGTTATTTTTTTAAATATATGTTTTAATATATATGTTAGAATTCCAGATATGTTACTACTACATAGTTTATAAAATAGAAAGGTTTATAAACTTTCGCGCTTTATATATTAATTAAACAAAGAAGAAATTTAGCAAACCGATTAGTTCAAATTAGCTACTTTTATTCAAGAAAATGATAAATTACCTATCTGGAAAACGAAGAAAGCCAAGAAAATCAGGTACTTCAAGAAATTCAAGAATAGGAATTGGTTTTTACGAAGGACTTGTAGCCTTTGGCCTGTTTATTGGATGTTTATCAACGATTGCATCATGTTCTCGGAAATATTTTTCAAGAACATCAATAAACCAGGATATAGGGGTTGTTGTTTCTGAAGCTCCTGTAGACACTTCTTCATTATCAGTAGAAGCAGATTCAATTACATATAAGGATAGCATTGAACAAAAAGTTCTTGATTCAACAGATGAAGAGGTAAAGGAAATTGAAGAGGTCCAAACAACAGGCATTAAGGAAGTGGATCATGGATTATTAAAGAAGTTAAGAAAAGCAAAGAGACTTGTAAAAAATCTAAATAAATTTTATGCAATTAATGCCGAAGATTTAGCTGAACCAAAAACTCTTTATATTACAACTTTCAGAGGGGGATATTCTGGTGCTTCAAAGAGTCATCTTGATCCTGATAAAGAATATTTTTGTGCTCTTCGTGTGAATTATGCTCAGCGTCCAAAAGAGTTCTGGTTTGATCCAAATGAACAAAAAATAGTTGTGTTGGTTAATCCGAAAACAGGCAAGTACTTAGAAGTTCCTCTACGAGACTTTGGACCAGGCCCAAATGTCACAAGAAAAGCTGGGAATCAGATAATTGATGTTTCTACAAGAGTGGCCAAAGAATTATACGGGATTAATCAAAGTGGGAGAATTGACAAAAGGGAAGTTATTGTCTATTGGAAGAATCCTGAATTAGGAAAACCCCTAGAAGTTGCTTTGTCTAACAAAGATGTATACTGGTCTATAGAGTAGTTCCTTATTGCCAGATCCCCGGAACTTTATTCCCGCAATTAGGGCATTTTCCTTTTTTTAGTTTGTTCTCAAGAACAAGGAAATTCCTTCTTTTGATTATAGGGAAGTCACAATAGTTGCAGTATGTTGTAGAACCTTCTTCGTCTTTTATGTTTCCTGTGTAGATGAATTTCAAACCTTGCTGTTTTGCGATAGCCTGCGCTTTGAACAAGAATTCTGGTTGTGTTGGGGGAACTTGAGTTAATTTGTAGCAAGGATAAAATGCTGAAAAATGCAATGGAGTTTCTAAACCCAAGTTTTCTTTTATCCACAAAACTGTTTCTTTAATCTCTTCTGTGTTGTCATTGTAGCTTGGAATAATAAGGTTAGTAATTTCAAGCCAAACTTTTTTTTCTTTTAACAATTTGAGAGTCTCGAGAATGGGCTCTATTTTTCCTTCACATACTTTTTCATAAAATAAAGCATTTCCTTTCAAGTCAATATTCGCTGCCTTGATATATGGGATGAGTTTTTTTAATGGGACTGAATTGATAAATCCATTCGAAACAATTGTGCATTTGATTTTATTTTTCTTTGCAAGTTTTGCTATGTCTAACATATACTCATAGAATACTGTGGGCTCACTGTATGTAAAAGATATGCTTTTTGCCCCTGAATTTTTTGCCTGCTCGACAATTGATTCAGGAGTTGCTTCAAGGTGGGGAACTTCTTCGAACCTTGCTTGCGATACTTGGAAGTTTTGGCAATGTGCGCATTTTAAGTTGCAACCTATTGTTGACAAGCTTAGGGATTTTGTTCCAGGAAGAAAATGATAGAATGGCTTTTTCTCTATAGGGTCAATTGCTAATGAACAAGGTTTTCCATAAACAAGTGAATATAGAATGCCATTGATATTTGTTCGGGTTCCGCATGAGCCCCGCTCGCTATTTTTTATGACACAGAATCGAGGGCATAATTTGCATTGGACATCCTGGTTTTTCAGGGTTTTATAGAAAAGCGCCTCTTTGAGTTCAGTCATAATTATAAAATATTTTTATGGTTTTAAAGGTTTTGGAATATAGGTCTGTATGTATTATAATCGTTAGTCCTTCTTAAGTTTTAAGAACAAGAAAAAAAGTCATAATAATTATATTTATAGATGGTTTTTTTGTCTGGAATTTTTTATGTTTGTGAGCTCGAGGTTGTTCATTTTTATATAACTAACTTAAATAAAAAGGTTATTTATATAAACCATAACCTTTTTATAGCCATTTTTTTTAAGTAAACATGGCACACACAAGAATCAGATTGTCATCAATTAACATTAACAAGCTTAATGAGATAATTGGTGCTGTCAAGGAAATCTCAGGAAAATCAGGAGTAGTTATGAAAGGACCTATTCCATTGCCTACAAGAAAACTTAAGGTCACAACAAGAAAAAGCCCTTGTGGAAATGGCAAAGCTACTTTTGACAGATATGAGATGAGAATTCATAAAAGAGTCATTGATTTGCCATCTGATGAAAGAGTTCTTCACAGCATAATGAGGCTTCCAATTCCAAAAGAAGTCAATGTCGAGATCGAGATGATTGAGTAATTCTGAATGTTATGTGTATAATTTGGGGTTTATTCTTTTTAGAGTTTTAGGAACAGGTGAAAACAATAAAGAGATTTACACTTAAAAATGAGCATAGAACAAGCTTCTGACAATTAAAAACAGAGAACGATTAATCTGATACTTTGCTTTTGTTTAAATAACGCATGCCTTCTTCATCAAGATGATATAATAGGAACATATTAGCATAAGTCTTGTCTGGGTCTAATCCAAGAACCTGAGGTTTTTCCCTATGTTCGCAGCTTAAAATGCGGTAGCTGTTATCTTGAGTTAAACCAAAAACTTGTTTTGCCCCCATAACTACAGATTCAGTTAGCATTATACAAGGCTGTTTTAGTTTAGTGCACTGACAGAGAAGTTCCAATTCTCTGAGTTTTTGCTTTCCTTCAGAGGTATAGCCAAAGTTAGTTGAGAGAATTCTTTTTAAGAGTTTAGCGGAAATTTCATCTAATCCTGTTAATCTTAAGTGTGTGCAACTATACATTCTCAATAGACTAAATTTTGGTTTATAAAGATTTGCGATTTCAAGAAAAGAGGGAGATAAACAATTATCAAGGATAGATTGTGATGCCTTTTGAAATGCCGTTAATGTATTTGTATGCAAGATTTATGTTCAAAGGAGCTGCATTTGTCTGGATGCCGATTATCTTTGAGCAAGTAACTTTTTTTCCTACAGGAGCCATTCCAGATGTCCCCTCAATTGTTGAGCCACTTGGAGATAAGATACTGCATTTTAAGTCAGGTTCGTTTCCTGTGTCTACATAGATTTCAACATAACCTTTTTTCATCTGCTCGCTTGTTCTTGCACTTGAATCTGTTCCGTATAATTTATCGCAATCTAAGTTAGAATAATATACTTCCCCATTTCCTCTGTTTTCTATCAAGAAGGATATGTATAGTTTGTTTCCTTGAACTTGTTCAGTCATGTTTGTAATTTGAATTGGAGCATTTGAGTTAGAACCTGTCTTTATCTTGTTTCCTGAGATAGGGCACATTCCGTCGCCTTGACCTATGCAAACTGTTGCTTCAGTGTGTGTTGCATAAGAATAACATGCATCTGCGCGCATTGTGAAATTAAAGACATTGTTAAGATTATTCAAAGCAGATTCTGCCTGATCTGCAAATTTGATTATTTCAAATCCAGCTTCCTGCTCTGTTGATTTCTTTGTTATTGTGTTCAAGTTTGAAGCAACTGGCTGAATGCCTTCAATGTTGTTTCCTATACCTGTCAAGTAGAATTTAGCTGTTCCTGAGGCAACATTATATCCTCCGTAATTCTCGACTTTCAAGTATATTGGGAAGGTTGTTCCCGAATTAACCATTGCTGGAGGGGCGTTATCAACAAAAGACAATGTTAATCCTGTTGTGTTAAATGCAGTTCCTGGAGGCTGCGAATTGCACCCTTGCTGCTGCGCACCTAATACAAATAAAGACAAAAATGCTATTGTTATGAAGATGAAAGATATTGTTTTCATTTTGTTTAAATTTGCAGACAAATTTGGACATTTGAAAACCTATTTGTTTTCATTTTTCCTCTTTTGCTATGTTTCTTATGGATTTTTGGATTTTTAAATTTATTGTCTTTTTGATGATATATGGTTTGAGGATTACGTCTTATGCATAGTGGGGTTTATTGTTTAAGCATCGTTTTTCAAATCTTTTTTAATTGAAAATTTTATGAATTTTGACTAATATAATTAAGCATTCTGACTTGTATCAATCATGAAGCCATAGTCTCTTGAGATTTCAACTCCATACATCAGCGTGACTATAAAGTCATAATCCTGTCTTTGTTCACCTTGATAAATTAATGCTGAACATTTAAGGTTTTTATTGTCTTTTATCTCAAGGATGTTGCTTACTATCTGATTATTAGATGTCCTGCATTCCAATGGCTTTCCACCAAGTTTTGCGCTGAAGAACGTTTTATTCTCATTTTCTTCTGAAAAATCCTGTAAAAATATTCTTGAGCCCGGATTTCTCGACAGAATCAAGTCAAGATTTACTTTATATGCATTTCCTTGAGGATAAATTGATTTTTGCATGTTAACCATAATCTGAGATGGATCCTGAACTATTTGGGGCTGTTCTTGATTTGGAACATAAACTGTTGTTGTTGCATCATTTTTTTCAGAATATTTTATGTTTACTCTAAGGCTTGAAGAAAATGGCTGATTCATCTTAGGCAATCCAGAATACGAGAACTGTCCTTGTTCTGGGAAAAATACGTCCCTTGTTCCTGGTGTGATTTGTTCAGTTGATGTAGAACCTAATAAACTTGAGGACTCAACTTTTTTTGCTTCAGCTGCAGGAACTGAAATTTCTTGGCACAGGCCATCACTTAGAATTCCTCCATATTGATCGATGATGCTGTCTGTTATGCATACTTTGACTTGCCTGTCTATTTTATCATAATTACTGACTTTGATTCCAACATAGAAAGTTTCTCCTGGTTGTATGATTTTTCCTGAAGTCAATGTATCAATCCTCGGGATTAATGAGAAATCAATTCCTGATTTTTGGCTAGTATCACTGGTTGGAGAGCATCCTTCCTGGCCTGATATAAAGATTAGCGAAGAGATTATCAATGCAATCAGAATTATTTTTGTTATTTTAATTTTGCCCATTTTTTATATTATTAGATATTTATTGAGTTTTTATTTTTATCTGATTTTTATCATGCTATTTGTTTTGTCACTAATGTTGTGAATTTTGATATTACTGTATAGCTTGATTCAATTTGAATAGGAGCTTCTTCTGCGATTTTTGGTGCTTTTGTTACATATAATGTGCATGGGAAAGTGTATTCTTTTTCAACACTGTCATATGCAAGATTATCTTTCAGCCATGTTTCGTTTATGTTCCTTATAATAAGGTCGCTTCCTTCTGCTGTGAATCCTTTTTCACATCCAGCCATTACTCCTTCTGGGAAGATTATTCTTATTAATTCTATATCTTTCAATGTCGTTTCTTCATCTCTTTGTTTGAGAGAGACGTAGAACCTGAATCCTCCTGGAGTGTCCATATCAAATGGCATGTCATTTGGGGAGTACAAGGCAATAGAGTAAGGAACATTATTTGCCAACGAAGTTTTGACTTGTTTTTGTCCTATGTAATGTGAACTTCCTCCTATGTAGATAGGCCACACTCCGCTTAATAAAACAGGCCTTTCTAAAACAAGATAAGCATTTATAGAACAAACATTTAATGTCGCGCATTCTGGAACATCACTGACACACATTAGTGATGTTCTTTGATTTTCAGAAGACATCCCAAATATGAATTCACTTCCAGCTGCATACTGGCCCATGTTCTCTATGCGCATTTCTCTTGCTTTTCCAAAATTGCTTCCGATATAGCATTTAGGAACAAGATGAAGTTCATTTACCTCAGGATTATTGACTGTAATTATTGCATCTAATTTTACCTGGTCTTGTTTAATCTGATTGTTCTTGAAATTAACTGAAACTCCTAGGGTTTCCTGGGCATTTTGGATATTAGGGTCGCTCCAGTCAATCCAAAATGGACATCGAGGATCTGCTTGGAAACAATATTGCCATTTTGAAAGTTCTTGCAAACCTCCTCCAAGAGTTTTTCCTACAGGCTGCAAGCCGATTTTCCAGTATTCAAGTGCAGCACTCCCACCAGCAGGCATTATTAAAAGATTGATTAATAATCCGACAACAATTCCGACTATCAAACCAGCAATCATCTTTGAAACTCTTGGTCCAAGGATTTGAACGATGACTGATTTCAGGAGAATGAAAAGCATGAAAGCAATTGCTCCAACAACAGCGCCTGACAACAGCATTATAGCTGTGCCTAATAATCCATTAAATCCGAGAGCAACAATTGAAAAGATGCTTAATAGAACTCCGGCAATTGCTCCAACAACTGCGCCTGCAATCATTGCTGACTGCATCTTACCCCATAATCCTTCTGTTCCCCCGCCAAGAGCTGATTCAACCTGTCCTGGCTTGAAAACCCTGATGTTAAGATACTTGTCTCTTTCCTCACCTTCTTCTTCTGGTTTGGAAATCAAGCCAATCAAGGCTCCGATGATTCCGCAGAGTATAATTACTATTGTTGCTGCTACCATATTTCCTCTTTTGTGCTTGAAAACATAATGTTTTCTGCATGCACAAAAACCATTTGGTTTTTGCTCATGTTAATGATGATTAAGAGTTTTTGTCATATATAAAAGTTATTGTTTTTTATAGGGATCAGGGCTATAAGTGTAAAGTTGAAGTTTTGTTTTAGCAGGGTTTCATGAAACAAGAAAGAAAATGATGAGGGCAATAATACATACAGACGTCTTTTTGTCATATTTGAGGTTTTAGTCTTTGCAGGGTTTCATGAAACAAGAAAGGGAGAAGTGATAGTAACACATACAGACAAATCTAATGAAGTAATTACATTTAAAAATTCTTTATTCATTAGAATTTCATGTCAGATTATATGTGTTCGGAACAGAGAAAGAGCAAAAAAGACATGAGAAGAAAAAGAAGAGACAGAGTCTACAAACATGGGGGGCATGGAAGGACTGAAAAGAATCTTAAATGAAAATGCCTAATCTTTATGCATGAGATGTCATCGAACAAAAAATCAAGTATGATTTTTTTGACAAATGCTTAGAGAACGTGTCTTGCTGTTTAGATTATTGCTTATAACAACATAAATAAATAACATACAGATATAGAATAAAAAACTTAAAAATGGATTTAATTTTTCTAAGCGATATTGTCTTGACTGTATTGGCTTTGATTGCCTTGGCAATTGCATCTTACACTGATTTTAAGAAAAGAGAAGTTGCTAATTGGATTTCATTTTCATTGATAATCACAGCGATAATAATAAGGACAATAATTTCAGTTATGGTGAATCAGGGGGTTTTAAGCATTTTCCTGAGTTTAGGAATGCTTGCAGTTTTTTTAGCAGGATTTTTCTTTTTATTAAAAAATGAAAGACCTTGGTTGGAATATGTTGTTGCAGTCATTTTCATAGCAATATGGTTTTTTTCAAGAACGTTTCATCTTAATTATCTGAATCCAGTGTTTTTATTTTTTGGAGTTTTTATAATAATTGCGAATGTAATCTACTATACTAAGATGTCAGGAGGAGCTGATGGGAAAATTTTATTAGCATTGTCTGTTGTTTTTTCAACAACCCCTGTTTTTTTGATTCAGAATTATAATCTTTACATTCCTTTATTTTCAGGATGGGTGCTTTCTTCAAGCCCGTTCTTGTTTGACTTTATTGTAAACAGCTTGTTTGTTGGATTTGTTTTTGGCTTGGTATTTTCAACGATAATGGCTTTAAGGAACAAAAAGTTATTTTTAGAATCTTTCAAAAAACTAAACAGAAAGATGTTTTTGATGAAATTGATATTCATCTTCTTTGGATTTTTGTTCCTTGTTTTAGCTTTGAGCGACAGTGTTTTCTTTATTTTAGGAATTGCTTTGTTGATTATTCCTTATCTTATAGTCTTTGTAAGTGCTGTTCAGCAATCTTCCATGACTAAAATGAAATCTTGGAAAGAACTTACAGAAGGAGATTGGATTGTTAACGAGGTAAAAATAGGAGGAAAAGTTTTGAAGAAGACCGCTGATGGTTTGACAAAGAAAGATATTCTTTTGATAAAGAAATCAGGCAAGAAGATCTTAGTGCTTGATGGAATGCCTTATGTACCTGTTTTTTTAATTTCAATAATAATTTCTTTGATTTTAGGGAACTTGATGTTCTTGTTGTTAGAAGCAATGATCTAGTGAATTTTTTCCCTGGCTCCGTAATAGATTATTAATGTGTCTATATTATTTGCAGGATCTTGTATAGAAAAGGTAGCTACTTCTGTTTCTGTATTCATAGAAATTGTTTTTACTGTAGCAAGGTTTTTTGGATCAAATCCAATTATTTCTTGTAAGTCTTTTGTATCAATGCGTGCAGAGTTTTCATGATAATAGTTTGGGGAAGATGATTTTACTGCCTGAATTTCTGACAAAGGTTTTAGTTCAATGTATCTCATGTTTGTTTTTGCAATTAACATTCCTTGAACATCCAACCATAGATCTTGGGCTGATAAAACTTTCTGCATCTCATTCACATAATCTGCTGACGGGACTTCAGAATATAAGATCTGCCCTGATTTTACTAATTCTGCCAAAGGTTTGTATTCCATAATTCTTTAGAAATTCTAGGTTTTAAAGGATTTTTATAATTTAATATACATATATACATTCTATAAACTAGACTTATATTGTTTTTATCCTACTTTTATCTCTAATTTTCTTGTGAACCGTAATAATTTGTCTTTTTGAGGGCTTGGTTTCTTGTCAAATTCGAATCTTATGCAAACTAGATTAGGAATTGTTTCACAGCCCCCTTGCCCTTCATCGCAAACTACAAATTCAGATTCAATTGAGGTTATTTCAGTGTCAGAACCGTCAAATATTGTTTTGTTTAAAGAATTTTTGATTGCATCATAAGGAATAATTGCAGGAACTAAGCTTGATTCTTTGCCTGAAGTTATTGGAGGATATTCAAGGTTTGTTTCAAATCTTCCTTTGAAGTAATTGAAGTAAGGATATTTTGTTGAAAAAAACAATAATAAAGTTCTTGAGCCAAGGTCTATGTTTTTTGAACCTTTTTCCATTATAAGTTTTGTTCCTGGGCGGCGGTTCATCTGCTGGAAGTAAAAATCAACCATTTTTTCTGGCGTCAAAGCATAATCATCATCAGAGAGTTTTTCTTTTTCTCCTCCTTGGAAATAATTTTTCATTTCTTCAGTTGCTTTTGCACGAGAAGATTCTATAATCTGAGTTAATGTGGCTTTTCTTTCTGGAGTTAATCTTCTTAATTCAGTTGTGACTATGCCTGCAATGCTAGATTGAACAGGATTAAGGTATCTCACACAACTATAGCCACAAGAAGCATTATAGGCTTCATAACCATCATGTTTTCCTTTTAAGGAACTTAGGGTTGATTTCAGTTTTTGAAGCATTTCTTTTTGATACGATGGATTCATAATTATTTTATGAATTTTAGTTTAAAAGAATATATGTAATTTCTTATATGTTATAGAAAACACTGGTTACATTACACAAGGCTTGAATCCCATGTATTTGACTAATGTTAAGGGATTTGCAGGAGAAGTTATTACAAATGCATCTCCTGAACTTATTAATCCTTTCAGATCAGAGCAAACATTTGAAGAAGTTTCAAGTGTTGAGAATTTATTTATGTTCAATGCAAGCCAAAAGTCATATGCTTGATTGCTGAATGGTTGAACATGGCCTTTTCCCTGCACAAAGTAAGCATATCCAAGATATTGTTTGTTAGCATCATCAAATTCAATAACCATCTTAGCATCATTAGGAAGTTTTGCAATTTCAGGGCATTTATTGAAAACTGCCTGAAGTCTTTCTGCTGTCATCAATGGAGCTATTACAGGAGGAGAAGGGCACGAGTTTCCTGTGTTAATTAAAACGCCATTAACACAATTCTGTGTTGTGACTAGGGTATTATCATAACAAGTTTGCGTAATATTCCTGAAACATGGGCAAATTTTTCCTGTGTTAATTAAAACACCATTAACACAATTCTGTGTTATAACTTTGCTTCCATCTTCACAAGTTATCATAGAGTCCCTAAAACATGGGCAAATTTTTCCTGTGTTGATAAGATTTCCGTCAATACATTGTTGTGTTACTACGATGCTATTGTCTTCGCAAGTTATCACAGAATCTCTAAGACAAGGACATATCTTTCCTGTGTTGATTAATTTTCCATTAATACAATCTTGTGTTGTGATTGTAGTTCCGCCTTCGCATGATTGTGTAACAGAAGTATTGCATTCTGGTTTAGGTGCTTGAGTTTTCTTATGGTCCATAATCTTGGCTGCTGTAACCAAACCAGCTAAAAAAAGAATTGCGATTATTATTAATACTATTGTTTTTCTGGATAAAAATTTTTTATCTTTTTTGAAATTAATTTTTCTTGACATTCTACGGCCTTCTTTTTTTCACATGTTTCATTATCTTATCTACTTCTGATTCAATTTTTTCCTTTTTATTCTTTTCATATTTATCCTGCTCTTCTTTTATTCCTTTTAAAACCTCAGTTTGCGATGCTTTTTTAATCTTATCTGCTATTCCTTTGAGTTCTTTTTCATCTGCTTTCTTATGCTCCCAATCAAAAGAGATGTTGTCAGCCTCGTATCTTGGAATTAAGTTTATCACAAAGTGTTGAATACGCTGACCTGCTAATTGACCTTGGGGAATGTAGATTGAGAGAGATTTTGCATCCAAGAGTTTTACTATAATAGGAGAAACTGTCTTGACAAAATACATCATTTTAGTCATTAAAGCATCTGGAATTTCCTGGATAAACTGATAGTGATGTTTTGGGATAATAAGGATATGGCCTTTTGTTGCAGGCATAATCTCCATTAAAACAAGAATATCCTGGTCTTCATAGATTTTTATTGAGTCTATTCTCCCTGCGATTATCTCGCAAAAAATGCATTTTTGCTGGCCTTGCTGTTGTTTTATGAATTCCTCAAGCTCTTCAGGAGTTGCTTCTTCAATCTGCTCTTTCAAATCTCCTACTTGTTCTTGAGGAAGTTTTTCAATTTGGGCAAGAATCTGTTTTCTTACTGCTTCTGCTTGTTCTTCTGTAAATGTCATGATTATGATTGGTTTTTTTGTTTTAAATACCTTTTTGATTTTTAGTTCCTTTCTTCGAAAGGTTTATAAAATAAAAATATCTAAGATATTTAGAAAAAAGAGAGTAACATGGCAGCTAAAAAACAAAAAGCAAAGATTGAACCTGCATTAAAAAGTGCTCCTGCTCCAAAACCAAGTTCTGGAATGAAAAAAGTCAATTGGGTTCTTGTACTTGTGATGTCAATTATTTTTGGTTATTTTGGTGTTGACAGATTTATTATGGGCAAAGTAGGAACAGGAATCTTGAAATTAGCAATTACTTTAGTGACTTTAGGATTTGGTGGATTTGTTTGGTGGGTTATTGATATTGTTTTAATTGCAATTAAAAGTTCTTCATTAAATGTGGAGTTCATTGAAAACTAAAATGAGGAAGCTCAAGTTAGGAAACAAAAAAGCTGCATTTGAGATGTCTATTACAACTATTGTTATTCTTGTAATTGCATTGTCAATGTTAATCTTCGGGATGATATTTGTAAGAAGCATGATGTGTGCAGGAATGGGTTTGATGACAGATGTTACTAAGGGAACAAGGGATGAAATCAATAATATGTTCAGCGCACAAGGCGGGGAAGTCCAGTGTCTTGGTGCAGGAGATATACAGGATGTTTACCCCCTAGGCACTATGCAAAACGTATATTGCGGTTTTAATGTTGATGAGGCAAATGTATACTATGAATTTATTGTTAAAGATCAACCAGAAGTGGTTGATGGACTAGATAAAACACAATTAATACAATGGATGAATCCCGTACCAAAAAAGAAGATTAGTGTTCCACCAGGAACAGATTCAATAGTTCCGATCATGTACTTGAATATTCCCAAAAATGCGCCGCAAGGATTTTTCACCTTTGATGTGACCCCAGTAAGATATGTTGGAAGTTCAGCAGGAGTATCTCAAACACCAATTACTCTTCAGTTCAACATTAAGAGGGCTGGAGCAGTTCAGAGCGCGATTTGTTAATAAGGTTTTTAAGTTCTTTTTTCTTATAAGTATTATCAAAAATGGCTGAAAATAAGGTGAAAGTCTTGTTTGTATGTTCTGGAAATGTTTACAGAAGTGTTGTTGCAGAATACTGTTTGAGAAATTTCTTGAGAAAGAAAAATGTTAAGAATATTTCAGTCAAGTCAGCTGGAATAACTGCAAAGCCGCAGTTGGTTGATGATCAAACCCTGAAGTTTCTTAAGTTGAAAGGGATTGATGCAAGCAAGCATAAGCAGATGAAATTAAGCAAGGAGATGATTAACAATTTTGATTTAATTATCGCGATGCACAAGGAGCATCAGGACTTCATTCAAAATAATTTTGGGGTTTATGTGCCTTTATTCAATGAAATTGCATTAGGAAAAAGCACTTCTATTGAAGATGTTGGCGAAGCGCATGCTGATGATTCTGAGTATGTAAAGAATCATACAAAAAATACTGTTGAACACATTTATAAGAACACTGAAAAGATATTTAATTATATTAGAATGTCTAATTTCTTGTTTGTTGATTTTATGAAAGGGCATAGAGAACAAAGGGATGGCTATCCTTTCAAGCCATTGTATGAGTCAAAACATTCTATTGCATTCATGTCAATAGATATTCCAAATAAGGAAGATGCTCATGTATTAGTTGTTCCAAAAACAAGGTTCAAGGCTTTTGAGGATATTCCTCCAGAAATTCAGCATGATCTTGTTGAAAGCATCTCAATAGTGGGCAAAGCAATAAAAAAGAATCATAATGGATATAATGTACTCTTGAACAATGGGTGGAGTGCTGGACAAAGAATTTTCCATACTCATTTCCATGTTATTCCAAGAAATGAAAAAGATGGAATTAAGATAGAAGTGTGGAAAAACAAGAAACTTAATAAAACTCAGTTCATTAAATTAAATGAACAAATAAGAGAGAACATCAAGGAGGTTGTAAATGGCGCTTAAACTTTATAATACATTTGCAAGAAAAAAACAGGAATTCAAACCAATTAGCAAGACTCAAGTAGGATTATACACTTGCGGGTTGACTGTGTATAATTATGCGCATATCGGGAACTTAAGAACATATGTTTTTGAAGATATTCTAAAGAGAGTCCTGATTTACAATGGATATAGAGTGCAGCATGTTATGAATATAACTGATGTTGGCCATCTAACGAGCGACGACGATTCAGGAGAAGATAAGATGGACTTAGGTTCTAAAAGAGAGCACAAATCTCCTCAGGAAATTGCAAATTTTTATACAAATGCATTCAAAGACGATTTGAAAGATTTGAATATACTTGAGCCTGATGTTTGGTGCAAGGCAACTAATCATATCCAAGAGCAAATTGATTTAATAAAGAAGCTGGAAGAAAAAGGATATACTTATATTGGGAAAAATGGGAATGTTTATTTTGATACAAGCAAATTCAAAGATTATGGAAAAATAGCGAAGCTGGATCTTAAGGAAGAAACAAAATCAAGAGTTGATGAAGATTCTGAGAAAAAGAACAAAAGAGATTTTGTTCTTTGGTTTTCTTTGCAAGGTTCAAAGTTCAAAAATCATATCCTGAAATGGCAGAGTCCTTGGGGAGAAGGCTTCCCAGGATGGCATATTGAATGTTCTGCTATGTCTATGAAGTATTTGGGAGAAAGGTTTGACATACATTGTGGAGGAATAGACCATATTCCTGTTCATCATACTAACGAGATAGCACAATCAGAAGCTGCTACTGGAAAAAAATGGGTTAATTATTGGCTGCATGGGAATTTTCTTGTAATGCAGTCTGAAAATGATGATAAAGAGAAGATGTCAAAGTCAAAAGGGGAATTCATAAGATTAAAAACACTTTCAGAAAAAGGCTACGAGCCTTTGGTTTACAGATACTTTTGTTTGACTACTCACTATAGGAATGAGCTTCTCTTTTCTTGGCAGATTCTTGATTCTGCAAGAAATACTTTCAATACTCTAAAGAACAAGATACTCGAGATAAAAAGTAACTTAGCAAGATCGGAAATTTGCAATGAAAAAATTTTGAAATACAAGGAAGATTTTATGAAGATGATAAATGATGACCTGAATCTTCCAAAAGCAGTTGCATTGTTTTGGCAAATGCTGAGAGACGAGAAGCTCTCAAACAATGAGAAATATGCTCTGATACTTGATTTTGATCATGTTTTTGGCTTGAACTTAGACAAAATTAAGGAAGAAAAATTTGAAATCCCAAAGGAAATTCAGGAGCTCTTGAGAAAAAGAGAAGATGCAAGGAAGAAAAAAGATTTCAGGCTTTCTGATGAACTCAGAGATAAAATAAAAGCCAAGGGATTTTCTGTTGATGATACAGTTGATGGGCAGAAAGTGAGGAAAACATAAAAATTCGCATCTATAAGTGGTGGGCACTAACATTATAACAACATAAAGACTAAAAACATCAATTATGCATGTATGGGCATAAATAACACATAAAAAGTATATATGCATAAGACTAATTGCGCAGGACAACGTTGTTTTTGCTGAGGCAAAAAATCCTGCAAGACAAACTTAAATTAAACATAACAACATAAAGACAAACACAAAAATGAAAGAAGTGGAGATACTTGTTGAAGTTTTTGACAAAAAAGACAAAGTTCTTGAGATATTGAAGAAATTTGAATTCAAAGGAAGCAAGAAAATAACTGATATTTATTTTTTGAATCCATTTACAAAAGATTTGAAAATCATTAACAACAAATGCCCAAGAAAATGGTTTAGAGTAAGAAAAAAAGAGGACAAATGTTTGTTCTGTTTCAAGGAAGATGTTTACAAGAAGGACAAGTGGCTTTATTCAAATGAGTATGAGACAGAAGCAAAAGACTTTGATGCTCTTGTAAAAATAATTGAAAAACTTGGTTTTAAGGAATTATTAACCATAAATAATCTTAAACATACTTTTGAAACAAAAGATTATGAAATTGTGTTCGAAGAAGTCAAAGACTTGGGGCTTTTCCTTGAAGTTGAGAAACTTGATGTCAAAGATCACGAAAACATTGACAAAATAAAAGAAGAAATGCAGAAGTTCATCGATAGTTTAGGAATAAAAGTAAGCAAAGAGTTAGATATGGGGAAAGCTGAACTCTTGATCAAGAAAAAGAAGATTATTCTTTAGATTCTTAACAGAAAACATATAAATGCTTATAAACAAAAATTAGTTTCTTAAAAATGCAGGATTTAGAATTGATACTTGAGGGGACATTTATTGAGCTAGGAGTACTACCTAAGAGAAAAGCAGAATTGCTTGGAATTCTTAAACTTATTAAGGAGAAAGATTATGCCACTTATGAACATTCAATAAGGGTGGCGCGCCTTGCTGTGGATATTGCAAAATTACTTGGACTCGAGCCTAAGCCAATGTTTTACGGGGGATTAACTCATGATGTAGGGAAAGTGAATCAAGACAATGAACTCTTGACAAAAAAAGGAAATTTTGATGAAAAAGACAGGGAAAAGATGAGAAGTCACCCATTAGATGCTTATCATTTTTTGAAAAATGTTTTCAAATACACTGCTGAGATTGTTGTAAGGCATCATATTGGGCAGAAAGATCCATATCCTGTGTTTCTTCCTCCTGAATGTAAGGATTATCCTTTGAATAAGAGGATAACTATGGGTTTTTATGCAAGACTCTTGGCAATTGCTGATTTTTATGATGCTATCACCACAAGAAAAAATGAAAAATATGGGGAAATAGAACTAACTCCTCAACAAAAAAAACAGATTCTTCTTGATAATTACCCTGATCACAAGGATTTGATTGAGAAATTTTATGAAAAAGGAATTTTCAAGCTATAATTAGAACTTGATTATTTGAAGTTCCTAAAATTTAAATACCCCGAAGAATTATAAAAAAATGGCAAACGAAATAAAAGAAGAGGTTAAGCCAAGAAAATTCGGGCTTCTTCATGAATTCAAAGAATTCTTGCAGGAATATAAAATAATTGGTTTGGCAGTAGCATTTATAATGGGTGTTGCTGCAACTGCTTTGGTTCAGTCGTTGGTAAATAATATCATCATGCCGATTATAACTCCTTTTATTCCAGGAGGAGCTTGGCAAACAGCAACTTTGAAATTGGGGCCAATAGTTCTTTCTTGGGGAGCTTTTTTAGGAGCATTAATCAACTTCGTGATAATAGCATGGGTTGTTTTTATAATCGCTAAGAAAGTCTTGAAAGAAGAAAAAGTCGCCAAGAAGTAGGTTTTTGATAATTGAATTTTAGTACCTATATTTTTTTAAATTGATTTCTTTTGTGTTTAGATGGCTGAGAAAAGTCTTTTGGAGAAGGTAAGGGAAGGAAGTCTTACAGGCATTGCTTCTAAATTAATAAAGCCAGCTGATATGAGAAGCACGGATTATCGTGTTGCGAATAGGGCAGTATTAAATCTCATGCCCCTGCAAGCTGTTCAAGATGCGCAGAAAATGGCGGGTTTAATCTCAAGTCAAGTAAAAATTCCTTCTGATTATGTCTCTGCTGTTTTTTACATGTTTCTGTTTAGTGAAGCGATTAATTATGCAATTTCAACAACATGGGCAAATCAAACAATCATTCCTAAGGGTGAAGTTGAGAGACAGAAGCTTGTTGTTGGCGAGGTTTTAGAGGAATACAAAAGAAAAGAATTTCATGAATTTGAGAGAGAATTTTATAAAAGAGCATTAACTGCAGAGTTTGCTGAAAGGTATTTCAAAGCAAATCCTGAGAGGGTGGCTCATTTTTCACTTGCAGGGATAAGCCCCAAATCTTCTGAGATAGTTGAAGACGAACATGGAAGACAAATTCTCTCACTTTACCTTGAAGGGTATTTAGCTAAGTTGAATGAGGTTATTAGTTTGAGATTAAAACCATGCATCTCTTCGAGTGTTCAGCTTACAACAGAAGGATTAATTGGGATTATTTCTAGAGCCCATAGTAATATGCTTGCGTTACCAGCACTTGATAAAAAAATGGTAGATAGCTATTTTGGTTTAGATGCTTCGTATATTCAGGCATTTATTGATTCAAGTTATGCCCCAGCGTCTTAGAATAGGTTTTTAAGTTTGACTTCTTTAAAGAATTATGGTAAAATCAAAATCACAGAAATTAGGAAACTTCAGGAAAGCTGAAACTTCTAGTGGAAAAATCATGCTTGCTGGCAAAAATGCTGAGCAAAATGAAAAACTGATTGAGCAAGTTCAAGATAATGAAGTTGTTCTGCATACAAAACTTCCTGGAAGTCCATTTGTGAATATCAAGGATAATGGGGAAATTGTCAGTTTAGAGGAAATCAAAGAAGCTGCAATATTCTGTGTTAAATATTCTCAAGCTTGGAAAAAAGCAAAAGTAAAACCAAAATCAGTTGAAGTTCATGTTTTTTTAGGGAAAAATATCTACAAGGAAAAAAGCATGAAAACAGGAACATTTGGGGTTAGGAAATTAAAGAAAATTGTTGTGAAGAAAGAAGAAATTGAGAAATAAGTATGTAAATGAGGCGTCTACGTCTATAAGTGCAAATAATTCTCGATTTTTTTTCAGGACATAGATTAAATTGAAGACAAAATCTTGCGTATAACACATACAGACTGATTTATATTCTGCAGAACATAAGTGTTTATAAATAAGTTTCATATAAGAAAAATATGAACGCACCAGATAGTGAGACAGAACATGTAAGAACATTAGATAGGACAAAAACTGCTAAAGAATTTCTTCGCGCAGTCACAAGTACTAAGGCAATATCTGCAGAAAAAGCCGTTGAATATATGCAAGAAAAATATTATGAACTTGGAATTTCGATGAATAAAGAAGATATGTGGAGATTAGAAGGCAGTTCTGGGATTGAAGTGCTTCCAAAAACATTACAAAGAATTGTAGAATACAGTATTCAAGGAGGCGAAAGTAGTTTACCTATTTTAAGAGAACTGATGCATAGGAAAAAAGATTTTAGACCAAATCGAGATATTATTACCACAGGATTTATTTCTTATTTTGATAAAGTAGATTTAAGAGCAGTTAATGAGTTGGAAAGTATTCTGGGAGAAACAGCCCCCTCAGAATTAGTCATAGGCGTGTGCAAAGAACACTTGAGAGCTGGACGTTATGATGAATTCAATAAGGTGTATCAGGCAAGAAAAGCAAAAATGAAAATTGATAATTATCTTCTTCAAGATTTTGCTGTAATTTTACTTGGTAGTGGACGATTAGAAGAATCCCAGAAATTCTTAGAAGATCATGGCATAGAGCCTTCAGATGGATATTATGTAGGTTTATATGAATACACTCCAAAATCAGGCTCATTAACGAGGATTGAAACTCCTGGTTCTGACCAAGAGTAGTTCTTAAATAACTTTAAAAGCACTTAATTCTCTTGTTTTTATGACACATTCAGAAATCATAACATTTCAAATTGGAAAACAAGGGTTTACTCAGGGAACAACAGAACTGCTGAAAAAAACATTTAAAAACCACGATTTGATTAAGATATCAGTTTTAAAGTCTTGCACTCGAGACAGACAGGAGATTAAAACATTGAGCGAGAAAATTTGCGCTGAACTTCAGAAATCAGAAGGAAGAGAGTTTGGATGCAAGATAATCGGGTTTACCTTGAATATAAGGAAACTGAAGAAGATTAAGAAATAACAATAAACTTATAAACATCTATAAGTGTAGTATTAATACCTGATTTCAAAACACGAAAACAGCGTTCAACAAATTCAAGCTATACAGCATAAATAAAAATGCTCGAAAAACTAAGGTTTTTCAGCATGCTTAAAATACATTTTAACCATGACAGAAGAAAAAACAAAATACGGCCTTGTACACGAAATTCCAAGCCAGAAGTTTATAACTGCCTTGGCTGAGAAGCTTAAGGAAATGGAAGAATTTAAGATGCCTGAATGGGCAGAATTTGTTAAAACAAGTGTTTCAAAAGAAAGAGTCCCTGATAGTGATGACTGGTGGTATACAAGAGCTGCAAGCATTTTGAGAACAATTTATGTTCAAGGAGTTGTAGGAGTTTCAAGATTAAGAACTAAGTATGGTTCAAGAAAAAACAGAGGAATGAGGCCTGAAAAATTCTACAAGAGTTCTGGAAAAATAATCAGGGTAATTCTTCAACAAGGTGGAAAAGCAGGATTGGTTGAACATATCAAAGAGAAAAAGGCAGGAAGAAGACTGACTAAAAAAGGATTGAATTTTCTTGAAAGTTTAGCCAAGACATTGAAATAAGGAGTCAACATGAATGGCGATGGGGAAGCTGAAATCCGCGAAAAACAAGGTTTTTCGGGACACCAAAAATCTGAAAGATTTTTTAGTGAACTTACAGAACAGGTTTTAAGTTTAGAGAAAGTTGCGAAAACCATGATGACAAGAGAGGCAATCTCAAGATACGGAAACCTGAAGATGGCTCATACTGAGACTGCGATCAAGGCAATAGCTATGATTGCCCAAGCTGTCCAAACAAGACAAATCAAGGACAAGCTCACAGACGAACAATTCAAGGAACTTTTAAGAGAAATACAAAATAATAAAAAGCAATTTACATATAAGAAATAAAATGCCATTAGCAAAACTTAAGGAGAATAGCGGAACAACTTCAATTTTCGGAGAGTATATTGAACATGAGCTGGTTGATGAGGCTTACAATTTATTAGCTGTAATGGTTCAGGAACATAAAACAACCAGCTTAAGTATAGACAATATAGTTTCTGCTTTTTCTGGAATATTTATTTTAGGAACAAGATTTTTTGGAACAAGAAAAATAAGTTATGTCCTTGACCAGATTTATGAAAGAAACCTTGGGGAAAAAAGAATTGAGTTTGCTTTGGAAAACCCCAGGGATTATAATGGATTAGTTTTCATATCTCCTGGAAAAAAGAGACATTGTTTCAATAGAATAAGGTATCCAGAAGCTTTAAAAGGCTAAAAATCAAGGAGATAGTAAGTTAATTATAATAAATTGCGCAAGACAACATTGTGCCAATATCTTTGGCAGTCTTGCAAGATAATAAAGAAATAATAAACAACATACAGACAAATAAAATATAAAGACAAACATGGCACGCTATAAAACACAAGTTAAAAAATTAAGATTAGGAAAACAAGGAAAAAGGACAAAATGGGCTCCATTTTGGGTAATTCCAAAAGCTTGTGGAAAAGGCAAAAGAGTGCATCCTTCTTATTTAACTCGAGTTAAAAGATCTTGGAGAAGAACAAGAATAAAAACCAAGGTAAAGACTAACACCAAACACAGAAAAAATATTGAATTCAGGCCAGGAAAGATAAGAAAAAAATACAACATAAGGCCAAAGAATCAAGGGCATAGATAAGTTAAGCCATAAACAAAAATAAACTAAATACAACAAAAAGCCGAATCGCGGATAACTAAAAACATCTATAAGTGAGAAATATTAGCCTGTTTTCGCGTTTTTCGTGAAAGACGGCAAGAACTAAAAAATCAATAAACAACATACAGAAAAATGGCAGAAAAAGAAAAAACAAAAGTTGAAAAGAAAAAAACAGAAAGAATTGAAAGAGTTTATACTATTCCATTAAGAAGCGAATGGCTTAAAGCCCCAAGGTACAAGAGGGCTAAAAAAACAGTCAAGGCAATTAGAGAATTCTTAGCAAGACACATGAAAGTGTATGATCGAGACTTGGAAAAGATAAGAATCGACCCTTGGATAAACCGAGCTATCTGGAGCAGAGGAATAAAAAATGTTCCACATAAGATAATTGTCAAAGCAGTAAAGGAAGATAATATTGTAACAACAGAATTAATCAGCTTGCCGAGAAATTTCAAATCAGAAGATGAATTCTTGAAAAAAAAGATGGAAAAAGCAAAGAAAAGAGAGCTTGAGAGCAAGAAGAAGATTGAAGAGAAGAAAAAAGCCCAGGAAAAAATTGCTGAAGAAAAAAAGAAAGCTGAAGAAGCAAAAAGCATTGAAGAAAAGATAGACGAAGAAAAACAGAAGGAAGAAGAGAAAGAACTTCATTCACAGAAAGAGATGAAGGAAACCAAGTTAGAGCATCATCATGCAGGACACGAAGCAAAAGGCCAAGTGAAAACTCAAGTGCATAAGACTAACACTAAGAAGTAAAGTTACTTTTGACAAATTCTCCCTGAATCTAAATAGAATAAATAAAGATCAAGATGTGCCTGACTGGTCTTTAAAGATTCAGCAAGATTTCCAAGTTTTTCTTCAATTTTGAGGTACCTTTTTTTAGTCAATGTCTTTGGAATTTCTTTCAAAAATCTATTTTCCTTCAAAGTCTTGAGAACATGCCTATCTAAAATTGCAAAATTCTTGAATCCTTGATTTCTCAAGAAATGAGAAGATTCTTTCATGCCCAAGCCTTTTATATTATCTGCTAAAAAATTCCTTAATTCAAATTCTTCTTTGTTTTTAAGATAAGAATTAAGTTTATCAGCATGTTTTCTTGCTTCAATTATATAAGATGCTTTGTTATTATGGAACCTCTGTCCCAATTCTCTTAATCTTGAAGATAACTGTTTTTGATTTGCCTCAAGAAAGATTTTTTTGTTATTTTCCCAATTCTTTTTTGTCCTATCCAATGAACAATTCGCAACCAATAAACAAAAACAAAGCTCAAGAAATCTGTCCTTGTCAGAAATATTTTTCTTCCCAAATTCTTTTATCTTTTTTTCAACTTCCTCTTTTATTTTAGGACTCAATTTTTGAATTTTTTGTTTTAACATTTATATTACTCGGTCTGGTTTTAGTTTATTCTCTCTTTGTTCCATTAATGCAATTACTCTTTGCTTGTTTATTGCCACTGCTGGAGCTGTTTTAAAATCACTTGGATTAAAATCAATCATTTTTCCTTGTCTTATCATCAATTCTTGAGAATCGTTAACTTCAATTGTTTCTACTCCAAGCCTTTTTATTGCTTCGTTTAAAGTCAATAAGCTCTTTGATAATTTATCTTTATTTTCAAGCTCTTCAATCTTGATTGATTCATTGTCAGAGAAAGGGCCTTGATTAGTTCTATGAAGAAAGGTCATATGGCTTCCTATATTCATTGCTTTTCCTAAATCATCTATTAGTTTTCGAATATAAGTTCCTGCCTGGCATGAAACAATAAACTCAAAGTTTTTGCCCTCTTTCTTTAAAATCCTAAACTCAAAAATTTCTCTTTCGCGTTCTTCTCTTTTTACTCTTGACCTTTTTGGGGGAGTCTGCATAATCTTTCCAATAAAATTCTTTTCAATTGTTTTTTTTAATTTTTCAAGAGGAACATCTTCATGCAAATGTCCTTTTCCAACATAAGTTTTGTTCAATCCATTAAAAAGCCTTAATGCTTTAGTTGAACTCTCAAGAGCAATTACTAAAACACCTGTAACCATGGGGTCAAGTGTCCCTGCATGTCCTACTTTATTCAATTTCAAAATATGTTTGACTCTGTCACAAGCATCATGGCTTGTAATCCCCGAAGGTTTGTCTAAAATCAATATTCCTTCCATTTTTTAAGTTTACGTCTATATGTGTTATATGCTTATTATTAAACCTTTGTTTTCTCTCTTTATTTCTATCATAATGAAACAAAACTGGAAAATCTAGTTAGGTTATTCTAGCTTATAGATTGCTCGAAGAGCAAAATTCTTTTATATCTTTCCATTAAGATATGCTTTTCTTTTTTCCTCAGGAAACTTCTCAATCGCGTATCTCAGCATTGTTCTTGGCATTTTCTTATAATGTTTCTTCAAAAACTTCTCTTCTTCTTCAAGATTTCTTTTTCCTATCTCTCTTAACATCCATCCAACTGCTTTGTGAATCAAATCATGTTTGTCATTCAAGAGAATTTCTGCAATACTTAAAGAATCTTTGAAATCATTGTACTTGATAAACATAAAAGTTGCAAGAATCGAGATTCTTTTTTCCCATAAACTTTGAGATTTTGCTAGTTTATACAGAATCTTCCTGTCTTTTTTGTTTTCAAGAAATTGTGTTCCTAAGATATTAGGCGCACTTAAATCAATCAAATCCCAATTGTTTATGTTGCCTTTTCCAGCATTCTTAAGATAAAAATGAGTTATTATCTTTTGATGTTGGGTTTTTTTGTATTTGTTAATCAGAATAAACAAAGCAATCATCCTGTACTCATGAATTTTGCTGTTCATGAGCTCTTGAAGCTGTTTGATATCATAATTATAATATTTCTTTGAAACTTCTCTCATTTGCGGAACTGTGAGCCCAATAAAAATATCTCCCTCACCATATTCTCCTTTTCCTGTTTTGAAGAATCTTTGAAGATTCTTGGCTCTTTCAGGGTCACTTAGTTTTTGCAACTCTTTTTTTAATTCTTCAATATTTACCATAAATTTCTATTGAATGCAAGCTTATAAATTTTAAGAGAATTTCACTTCTTTTGATCGACTTTCTTTTCAGGCTTTCTATCAAGGCCTTTCTGAGCCCACTTTATCTTTTTTGGGTCTCGTTTCATTCTGTAATTTCTTCTGCATTTGCTTGAGCAAAAATAAACAACTCGACCATCACTGTATACAAATATTATTCCTTGCCCGGGCTGTTGGAGCTTGTTGCAAAATACGCATCTCATTTAACTTTGCCTCCCAGAATACATTCGAGTTGCTTTATATGATGAAATTGATTGATTTAATAATTCTAAACTTGGTTCTTTTACTGGCGGGAATGAACCATTTTCTAATCTGTCCTTTGGATCATAGGTATAAAGATAAGCTGCAATTGTATCCGGAACTCCTTCTCGAAGGCATGTATTCAGAAGATTCAGAAAATGGGGATTGACTTGTTGGGGATTGACTTGCGGCATTTTAAGTGAAAGCTCCTTTCATTATCTTTGTTCTGATTTTTCTTGCTTCAATTTGAGTTTCTCTTAATATTATAATGTCTTTTAATCTCACAGGGCCTTTTACATTTCTTCTTATTGTTTTTCCTTTCTCGTTTCCATCAAGAACTTTTGCTAATACTTGTGTTAATTCTCCACGAAATCCAGTTCTTCCTAGAATTTCTTCAACTTCTGCTGGAACAGGTTCTCTTGAAAGTTTTTCAATTCTTTTTTCTTGACCTTGTTGATTTTGCTGTGGTTTTGCCATTTTTATGTTGTTAAAGTAAAGCTATAAGTGTTGATATATTTTATCTTGCACAATTTATTAGGATAGGGTTATGTTTTTTCTCCAAGTCTTAATTATTGAAATTGCAAGACTTACTTCTTGGATTTTTCTTTCTTTCTTTCAGGATCAATCTTAATTCCAAGTTCAGCAAGTGATTTTATTGCGTCTCCTGGCTCAATTACTGCTACTGCTGTGCATGAAACACCTATGCCTGCTGATATTCCTAATTTCTTTCTGTTATCAACTGCTTGGCATGCAATGCCTTTTTCCTGGCATAGTGCTGGCAGATGTTGAACAATTTCTTTTGGAGAAACATCCTCTGCATAAACAACTAATTTTGCTGTTTGTCTTTCTATTGCCTTGGTAACTTCATTGACTCCCTTGTCTATTTTGCCTGTTTTTCTTGCAACTTCTACTATCTCATATGGAGAAACCATGTTTAACCTCCCTCATGTTTAATTTGGTCATTGGTTTATTATTGTTTTGATAAATTTATTAATAATCAAGAGAAAAGTAGGTTTAAAAAGATTTGCCTTGCTCTCTGCAAGTTATTTCCAAGAAACATTAACTTGGTCTGTTCTTTGGGAAGCATTTATGTCAAGTTTGTCAAGGTCTTCGGGTTTAAAGAAGATGCCTGATTTAAACATCTTTTGCCCAAGCCAAGCAATCATCGCAGCGTTATCTACTAAAAATTCTTTTTCAGGAATAAAGCATTTTGCGCCTCTTTCCTTGCACATTGTTTTTGCCATTTCCTGAAGTCTTGAATTGCAGGCAACGCCTCCACCAAGCAACAATTCTTTTTTTCCTAGATGGGCCATTGCTCTTTCAGCTGTTTCTAAAAGCATGGCAAATGCTGTTTCTTGTAGAGAGAATGACAGATCTTCCAGTGAATATTTCTTTGAGTCTAATTTTTGTTTCAAGTTTGTCAACAATCCTGCAAAAGCAACATCCATGCCTTTGACTGAGTAAGGCAATTCAATTAAGTTCTGTATGTGTAATTTACTTTCTTTGTTAGTATTTGGTTTATTTTTTTGTGTTGTGTATTTATTTAGGTTTGAACTGCTTAGGTTTTTGTTGATTGATTTAAGAGCAAGTTCTTCAATGTATTTTCCTCCTGGGAACCCCAAGCCAGAATATCTTGCAAAAGTGTCAATAAAATTCCCTATTCCCATGTCAAGTGTTTCACCAAAAATTCTATACTTTCCAGAAGCATATGCAATAATCTGGGTGTTTGCTCCAGAACAATATAGCAGAACAGGATCTTTGGCTTTAGTAACTTCCCCTATCTCAAGATGGGCAATACAATGATTTACTGGAACTAAAGGAATCTTTAATTTTGCAGCTAGAGCTTTTGCAAATTTCATTCCTTGTAATAAACAAGGAGCTAATCCTGGGGCGTTCGAGACTGCTATTATATTTATGTCAGTAAGAGTAATATGTGATTTTTCAAGTGCTTGTTTCAATAGATTTTCGGAAATCAAAGCATGATGTTTTGCAGCCTCGATAGGAATTATGCCTCCTTTTTCAGTCGTATATATTTCTCGCAGATTGCATAAGAAGGTTTTGTCTCTTAAAATCGAGATGCCAAAAGTATGGGCAGTTGTCTCTATGCCAAGTGTTATCATTAAAACTCGAGGTATAATTGGTTTTTATTGGTTGCGGTTTGAATGGACAGTTCTGATGGCCTGTTCTGAAAGTGTATCTGCATTCTGTTCCGATATTTGAACAGTAACTTTTAATCCCACTTGTTACAGGGTCTATGCTTTGTCTGGAGTAACCGCAAAGATTTCCTTCATGGCTGAGTTCGAGCACCAAATCATATTATTCATCTGTAAGATTTACTGGCCTGGCTTCAAATTCATGACTTTCGTGTCTAAAACGTCGCTTGTTTCGTTTGTGTCGTTGTCTATGCCCCATTTTCTCTTTTTGAATTATTCTTACTTTTGTTTTATTTTTTACATCTTTATGAATTAAGGATAGCTCTATACTTATTGATGTGCATAGCACAAGTTTCTTTGTTATCTGCGCTTCGGCTTTTTGTGTTCATTCTTATCTTTGTTTGTATTTCTTCATGAAAAATTTGATTTCTTCTGGTGAAAGATAGCCTCGTTTGTAAACTAGAGCTAGTCTTCTAGAAGACATTTTCCTTTTCCTGTTAAGTACAATTAAAAGAAGCTCTTTCCCATAGCCTTTTTTGATTGTTAAGAGGTCAGCCTTCCTTTCGTTTTCTCTTGCTGGGTTTTTCCCAAATATCCAGCTTATACCCACGCATAAGCCCCAGAAAAGCAATGCAAAAATATTTTTGTTTTTTTTCTTTATAATCTCAATATGGGAGATTTCATGAGCAAGAATTGCATTCTTTATAAGATTGTTTCTTTTTCTGATGCTAGTCTTTATAAAAATAAGATTAAATTTTGGGATTGGCAATACAAAACCAGATGCCCAGAAAATTATCCTTGGAAATTCTGAGACTATTATCTTTTCTTTCTTCAAAGAAGGGAAACTCTTTTTTACAAGTTTATTGATATTGTTCTTGTATTCTCTGAGATACTTGTTCATAATTACAGAAAAGAAAATAGATTTATATCCTTTTCTAAGAATTTTTAGAACATGCAAATAGTAAAAATCTGAGAAGAAAAAATAATTTGAAAGTAAAAAATAAAATAAAAAAAGAAAAAAATTAAAATAGATTATTTATAATCTCTTTTTCTTCTTTCCGCCTCTTGCCATCTTTGCTTCACATACGTTTCCTTTTCCGTCAACATAGTAAAGGTATCCTGGCTTTCTTTTTACAGCGTTTTTAACTAAGATACTTCCCATTTTTTGTCCTCCTTTTTAGTTTATTATGATTATTATGGAATTCTAATGTAAAAGTTGTATTTAAAGCTTTCGTTCTCGACGGAAGTTATTGGGCAATGACAAAATTACCCTCGAGATTTTAAGGAGTTAGATTTAAAAATAAGAAAATATTCGGTTTTTATGGACGCAAAGAAGGAAACAAAAGATTTTGAGAAGTTCTCTTTCGATTATCTGGGAAAGCCTCTTGAGATAAAAGCAGAGACTTGCAAGGGGTTTTGGAGTCAATTCATAGGAAAGATGTTTTCTCGAGATAAAGAACCAATCATCTTCGAGTTCAATAAGCTAGTTTTAGCTGGAATCCACATGCTGTTCGTGTTCATGCCTCTTCTTGTAGTATGGTTTGATGCTGACAAGAATGTCACAAAGATGAGAATCATGAAGCCATTCACTTCATTTGATAAAGCTTATGCAAAATATGTGCTTGAGATACCTATGGGAAACAAGATAATCGCAAATTTTGAGCAATTTGAAGATTAAGTTGTGTTTTTTATATCTATAATGTTAGATTTATTGTTGGTTTCGCAATGTCGTGAAAATAGTCGAAAATTTTCACCGAAACAAATGTAATTTACTTAACTGGAGAAATCAAACAAAGAATTTTGATTTGAGAAGTCCTCTGACTTCTTATCGTCTTCTTCTGGGATAGTTACTGAAGGTTTTGGAACAGGCCTTTGTTCTGTGAAATATTTTTCGTTTTTCTTGAATTCTTTGTAGAGTTTGTCAATTGTTCTTCTGTTAACAAAATCATGATGTCGAAAGCCGCCGCCAAATGTCTTTGGGATGTGGCAATTATGGGTAAATATTCCAGAAGCGTGCATGAAGTTATTATTTTTATCAACTTCCAAGTTATAAAAATATTTGCCTCGGTATTCTTTTAGTTGAACTTTTCGAATTTTTAAAAATCTAAGAT
>Ga0233423_10000159_pt1 | contig 41583 bp, 50 predicted proteins | sample Watercolumn_Mata_FD_180713 | JGI IMG/M metagenome (GOLD analysis project Ga0233423, IMG submission 180713) | Freshwater microbial communities from Lake Matano, South Sulawesi, Indonesia - Watercolumn_Matano_2014_112_MG | ecosystem: Environmental > Aquatic > Freshwater > Lake | place: Indonesia... | reverse complement strand
GTCCGGCGTCCGGTATGACATTACCTACCTTTGTCTCTGCGGACAACTGTTGCCGGGCTTGAGGGCATAATACCCTCACTAGGAAGCAGAGAGAAGGTTTTCTGCTTGTGCAGCTTACCTTACTCCTCAGCTTCTCTAAGAGCGCTGTGGATCTCCTCTTTTGGCTTTTTCCTCGCCGCAGGCTAAAGAGTGTTCAAGGAGCTGAGTCCCCTTTAGACAAGTCCCGTAAAGACCGTCCGGCAACCGCATGGCTCTGTAAAGCCAGGGCAACCCAGGAGACAACTTGAATTAAAACAAATATATACCTCTCTGTCAAGCGATTGTTCAGGCCAGGATTTTCTCAAATCCCTTGGGCAGATTGTTCTTAGGATTCCAGGAGAAAAGCATTTTCTTGAACTCTTTTTCCAAGGAATTATAATCCTTGAGAAACCTGCTCTCCAGGCTTTTAAGCAGGACAGGGACCTTGCCCGATATCCTGGCCTTTTTCCAGCTCAGGAAAAAGGCTATCAGGCTCTCTCTGTAAGTACCCACGCATTCCAAGGGCTTGATCCCCTTCTCCCCTATAAGCTCCTTAGCCAAGGGCAGCAGTTCGATACTTTTAAAAAGGTTTTCCCCGAAAGCAGCAACAAGCTTTTTTTCATTGACAAAAGGATATAGAATTGAAAAAGCAAACAAGCACTTGGAGCATTTGCAGCACCATTTGCCCGAAGGCTCCTTCCTGCCCGAGTCAGTCTTAAAAGCCTCGTTGCAGCTCAGAAAAGAATCAAGCTTTTCAGGGAATCTGGAGAAAAGGCCAGCTATCTGTATCTCATACAAGGGCCTGAGCAGGCTGAAGTATTCAGCCTTATTATCCAGATATTTCTTTGAATATCTCCTGAATTTCTCCTCAAACTCAAAGCTCTTGGACCACTGGTGGTTTATAGTTTTTCCCAGATATGAAGCGTTCCCTTCATTGGAGCTTCTTTCATTGGAAAAAGCAATGTATCTGCAGCCGGAAGCGGAAGATACCAGTAAGCTCAGGAAAGCCAGGTAAGCTGAAAAAGGGGTATGGCCGTTAAGGAATCCTTTCCTGTTTAATTCCAAAAGCTTGGGGTCGATCTTTCTTCTGGCGATAATACTTTCCTGCCCCTCCATGCCTTTTAAGGCAGAGGGCGTGGGATTCAAAGAAAAACAAAGAATATTTTTCTTAGCTTTTTTCAGAAGCTCCATGGTAACTAAGGAATCCTTTCCTCCACCAATAGGCACCAGCACCCTATTTTTCAACCTGAAACTGAGATTAGCTTTTAATTTAGGACCCGAAGCTATTATTAAAGGCTTCTGGAATCTGATTCTGTTCTCATAAAAGAACTGGCCCATTCCCTTAAGAATCAAATCCTGCCACCATCTTATCTGCTCCTTGTCCAGAAATCCTGCTTTTACCAGCATCTTGGGAGAACAGGTTGCTTTCCAGTAGCTGACAGCTTCAATCATTCCCAGATTGAAAACAAGATTATCTAAATCTTTTCTCTTTACCAGCCCCTCTATGCTTAGCTTGGGTTTAAAAACTATTCCCGGCTCTATTCTGAAAACAAAGGAAATCTCTAAGGTCTTCCCCTTGAAAGCATATGAGCATTTTTCGTAAATGAAACAGGGATATTTTTTCTTCAAAGATTCAAGCTTCATATCCAGATTTTAGCTCAAAATATATGTTTGGTCAAAAAGAAAAAACCCCAAAAAAGTTTTAATTATCCTTTTTGGGGCTTGGTTGGTAAATCATCATACCAGAAAAATAACGTGTATGCTGACGGTGCCAAAGGAATCAGTACCATCCCCAAGATTTCAACAACTGGCATAAGTGTATCTGACACCAGATTGGATCCAAGTATCCAGAATGCGGCCAGAACGCAGCCTAATATACCGGCTATGCACAGCGCTGATAACAGTACGCCTTTCTTGTGCGCTAGACGCAATACAACAACGGCGATGATTAGTGTTCCGAGAACGAGGAAGATTTTAAGCTTCAATAGTTGCTCCCAGAAATTTTTGTACACGTACACGCAGACAAGAAGATATATGCTTACAAGGAACAAAGCGCAAAAAATCCAATCTTGTCAACCCAAAAGCCTGATAGCCATTCCCAGGATAGCCATGACAGCCCCTATGATCCAGAACCTCATGGTTACCTTGAAATGGGGCCAGCCCAGAGCTTCAAAATGAAGATGCAGAGGAGAAGCCAGAAAGACCTTCTTTTTCCTGAACTTCTTGGAAAGCAATTGGATAATCACAGAGCCTGATTCAATTACCAGCAGAAACCCTATCACCGGCAGAACCAGGACAGAATCAGTCAGGAAAGCCACTACGGTCAAAGCAGCGCAGAGCCCCATGACTCCTGTTTCCCCCATGTAGAACCTGGCCGGAGGAATATTAAACCAGAGGAAAGCCAGCAAAGTTCCCAGAATCACTGCGCAGAAAGCAGCAATGTCATTCTGTCCCAAAAACAAAGCAATGCCAGAAAAAGCGGCAAACATGGAAGCAAAAGCCCCTCCGGCCAATCCGTCCAATCCGTCAATGACTCCCCCGCTGTAAACAGCCAGCATTACCACGACAAAGATGGGAATGCACCAGATGCCTATGTTTATATCCCCGTTCCCCGGAATATGTATGGAGCTCCAGCCCAGCTTGTAGTAGAACCACCAGGCACCGACCAAACCTATCAGAGCCACCAGAGCCAGCCTTTTTTTCAAACTTACTCCCCCGCCGATGTATTTCCCCTTTCCCATGACCTGCAAAAAATCATCCACGAATCCCAGCAAAGAAGCGCTGATTAAGGCGAACAAAGGCAGCCAGGTCTGGTTCCTGCTCAGAAAATTAAGCTTGCCCAGCCACCAGATATTGGTGTAGCGGGAAATCAAAAAAAACAATCCGGCCAGGATAAACACGGTCAGCCAGATAAGGATTCCTCCAAACCTGGGAGTATTCACTTCCCCTTCTGAATGGAATTTCTGGAAATACGAGGTTTCTGCCCCGTCAATGGCTTTGGTGCGAACTGTTTTCTTCCAGAGCTTGTATTTGTACAAAACATGGGTCAGGCTGGGGGTCAGAAGAAAAGCCACCACAAAACCCAAAGTTCCCAGAGAAAACACCTTGATTATATTGAGCGCGGTGCTAGCCATATCACCACTCATATGAAACGTTTAGCCAATTGACCAGCTTTTTAACTTCCTCAAACCTGCTGGCTTCGTCCTTGGTTCCCAGAATCACGTTGATAATAAGGAATTCAGGATTCTGGGGAGCTTTTAAAAACAATATCAAACAGCCCCCTGCTTTGTCAGTGTAGCCTGTCTTTCCTCCCATGATTTTGTCCTTCCATTCAACAGAATCAGTCAGCAGTTTATTGGTGTTGATAAGTTCTGGCCCGTAAAGGGAATACTTGGGAGTGGAAAGTATCTGCCAGATCAGGGGTCTGCCCAGAAGCTTTTTGATCAGCTTGGCCAGATCTTTGGCAGTGGAAAGGTTGATTTCTGTCCCAGTTTCAGGGTCCAGGCCCGTGGAATTGATGAAAGAAGTGTTTTCCAGTCCCGGCCTTAAAGCCTTGTCATTCATCAGAGCCACAAAGCTTTTTTCCCTCATGCCCGGATAGTCATTGGCCAAGGAATAGGCAGCGTCATTGCTTGATTCCATGAGCAAAGGGAACAAAAGATATTTGGCGCTTAAGATATCTCCCGCGCTCAGTTTTCCGAAATTCTCCTCCTGGGCCACTGCTTCTTTGGAAACAGTTATCTCCTTGTCCAGATCATAGTTGTCCAAAACCACCAGAGCCGTCATGAGCTTGCTCAGGCTGGCAATGGGCAGCTTTTCTTGGCTGTTTTTTTCAAATAAAACCTTTTCTTTGCCCCAGCTGTCAATGGCTATGGAGATGCCTGATTTGGCTTCGAGAGAAAATTCGCTTGAGGAAGCGGAAGGCTCGATCTTTCCCACGCCCTGTTCAGGAGACACTTGGGCCAATAAAATCATGGGCTGGTCTGCCAGGGCCTGAGAATAGAAAAAGGAGTTCAGGCCTTTTTCCATGACGTTAATCCCGAAAAAAAACAGGAAGCTGGCCAGACAGGAAATGATTAAATACTTGAAGGATTTGCTCATTTTTTCTTTTTAGAAGTTTTTTTCCTGACAGCTTTCTTTTTGCCCAAAGAAAGCCTTTCATCTATCCTTTCCATGTCCCTGGGGAAAGGAGAAGCTTCCCTGACATTAGAAAGCCCCAGAACCTGCTTGACCACCCTTTCCAGGCCCACTGCAAAACCTCCTTCAGGAGGCATGCCGTATTTGAAAGCCTGGAGGTAAAAACTGAACTGTTCCGGCTTATTGCCCCATTTCTTGATGTTTTTCAAAAGTTTTTCATACTCATTGATTCTCTGTCCCCCGGTCACGATTTCCAAGCCCTTGAAAAGCAAATCAAAGCTTAAAGTATATCCAGGGTCCTTGTCATCGGGCTGGGCGTAGAAAGGCCTTTTCTTGACAGGGTAATGGGTGATAAACACCATTTCAGAGCCGTATTTCTCCTTGGCCCAAAGGCAGATTTCCTTTTCATCCTCTGGCTCCAAGTCAGGCTCTTTCCTGTTGTCCCTCTTAGTCCTTTCAAAGATGATTTCCTGGGCTTCCCTCATTTTAATCCTGGGAATCTTTCTGACTTCAGGCAGCACAGCACCAAGAAGCTTCAGCTCCTTGGAACAGTTCTTTTTGAGCTCGTTAAAAATATCCAGAAACATCTTCTCGCAGACATCCATGATTTCCTCCCAGGAATCAATGAAGCCCAGTTCCGCATCCAAACTCACGTATTCCGACAAATGCCTGGTGGTAACGCTGGGCTCTGCTCGAAATACTCTGTTAACGGTAAATACCCTTTCAAAAGCAGTGACCATGATCTGCTTGTAAAGCTGGGGGCTTTGGGCCATGTAAGCATTGCGGCCATAGTAATCTATCTTAAAGACCTCGGCCCCCCCTTCCGCATTGTGGGGCACGATGACAGGAGACTCAAAACCAGTAAAATCCAGGCTTTCCATGCTTTTCCTGAAAGCAGAAACAATCCCCTCCTCTATCTTGAGAATAGCCCGTATCTTTTCATTTCTTAAAACCAAAGGCCTGTTGTCCAAAAGGGTTGGCAGGCTCAGATCCAAATCAGCCAAATCAAAAGGCAGGGAATGGGCTTGAGAAAGTATTTTTATTACTGAAGCTTTAAGCTCTACGCTGCCCGTTTCCAGATTGGGATTTTTCATTTTCTCCGGCCTTTCCTGGACAGTGCCTAAAACTTCCAAAACATACTCGTTCCTGATACTTTCGGAAAGCTTGGCAGAAGAAACAATCTGCAGCAATCCGGTCCTATCCCTCAAATCCAAAAATACGATTCCTCCGTGGTCCCTCCTGGAATCAACCCAGCCGCAGACCTTAATTTCCTTTCCAATGTTTTTTACTGATTCTGCATTGAGCGTTCTTTTCATATTCTAATATGATATATCATATTCTTTTTTGAAGCAAACAAAAATCCGCCAAAAGGCGGATTAAAGTTCCTTAAGCCATGGGAGGAGGAGTCTTGGGTGGAATGAAAGTTGGTTTTGGAGGATTGTTCTGTGTTGGAGGAGTATATTGCGGTTTGGGTTGCTGGGGAGGAACATATTGCGGTTTAGGAGGAATATACTGGGGCTTGGGAGGCTGCTGAGGAGGCGTATATTGGGGTTTAGGAGGCGTATATACGGGTTTTTGTACAGGAGGAGTATATTGTGGCTTTAACTGCTGAGGGGGCGTATATGCCGGTTTCTGGGGCGCAGGAGGCGTATAGGCAGGTTTTGCTTGCGCTGGTTTGGGAGTGCTGGGCTGAACAGGAGCAGGCCTCTTGGGCACTTCTCTTTTTTTACCTCTTCCGGCCAACCAGAAAATCATCACAGCCACTATTACTATTATCCAAAAAAGAGTCATGTTTTTTAAAAAGATTTTAATTGGTCGACCTTATTTAATTTTCTTTTTTCTTTTAGAAGCTGTCAAGCTGGCAGTAAGGTTGTAGATATCCCCTGCCCCCATCAGTATCAGGACATCCCCGTTCTGAATCCTGTTTTTCAGAAATTCAGGAATGTCGTTGAAATCCTTTAAGAAATGCACTTTGGCATCTTTCTTGTTTTTCTCAAATCTTTTTTTCAGAGCCTCAACCAGATGCCTGGAGCTGAGCTTTCTCATTACTTCCTTGTTTTCTCTTCCCGCCACGGCATATATCTCCGGCAGGATTATTTCGTCAGCCAAATCAAAGGCCTTAAGATAATCATCAAAAAGATAATAGGTTCTCAGATACTGGTGGGCCTGGAAAGCCACCCAGATTTTCTTCTTAAGGAACTTTTCCCTGGCAGCCGAGATGGTGGCATTTACCTGGGTGGGATGGTGCCCGTAATCGGAAACCAGGAAAACATTCTTCCTGTTCATTTTAATATTGAACACTTCAAACCTGCGCCAGGCCCCTTTGTAGGAAGAAATGGCCTTAAAGGAAACAGAATCAGGAATTTTCAATATCCTGGCCATGGTCAGGGCAGCCAGGGCATTGGAAACATTGTGCTTGCCCGGAATTTTCAGAATCTTTTTGAGCTTTAAGGCTTCTTTCTGTTTTAAAGAATATCCCAGAGCTTTAACTTTGGGAAACTGTTCCTGAAGGCGGAAAACTTCGGAATCGTCGTGATTGAAAACCAGGATTCCGTCATTGAGAATCTTCAGGTATTCCTTAAAAGCTTCCAGGTACTGCTGGAAATTCTTGAAATAGTCAGGATGCTCATATTCCAGGCTGGTCAATATAACGGCCTTGGGATAATAGTGGAGGAATGATTTCTTGTATTCATCAGCCTCTATCACCAGATACCTGCTTTTTCCGAACCTGAAATTAGAATCCTTAAACTCTTTAAGCCTGGTACCTACGATTACCGTGGGGTCCAAACCTGCTTTTTGAAGAATTAAAGCAATCAGGGCAGTGGTAGTAGTTTTTCCGTGGGAACCTGAGACGCAGATAGTGAAATGCTTTTTGCTTATCTCTCCCAAAGCATGTTCCCAGGTCTGAATCTTTATCTTCCTTTTCCTGGCTTCCAGATACTCGGGATTCTTTTCATCAACAGCCGGAGTGATCAGAACCAAATCAGCGTCAAAAGGCACATTGGAAGGTTTGTGCCCTTCAAAAACCCTGATGCCCAGCTTTTTCAGCTTTTCAGTCATTTCCGAGCACTTCAAATCAGAGCCGCTGACAGAGTGCCCCATTTTCAGGCAGTACTGGGCCAGGGCAGATATGCCTATGCCCCCTATGCCTATGAAATGTATTTTCATTTTAGACGGCATGATTCTAGTACTATGTATTCAGGCCCTCCTTTTTTCAGGAAACTCTCCATGATCTCAATGGATTCAACTTCGAAAGAAAGATTGATATTTTCATTAACATCAGGAATTTCTTCGGGCTCCAGTTTTCTCGTTTCCCAGGTTTTTAATCTCGCTAAAGTGATATGAGGGCTGAAAGCTTTGCCTTCTGTCTGGTTTGCCTTGTTGGCTGAATCCAGCAAAGAATTCTCCAAATCCCTCTGCAGTTTTCCCAGTTCCTTGCTTTTTCCCCCTATGGCCCAGACCATTCTGGGAGGTTTCTTATTCAAAGGCCCGAAGCTTACCTTTTCCAGCTTAATCTCAAACCCTTTGTTCCTTTGGGCTGCTTCTCTGACAATCTGGCAGATTTCAGGCAGTTCCTGGTCGCTGACATTCCCCAAAAACACCAAGGTAATGTGCAGATTCTCCTTTTTGGTCCATCTGGCCGGAAGTTCCAGAAACTTTCTCTGAGCCTGGCCCAGTTCTTTTTTTACCCCTTCGGGCAGGTTAATGGCTATGAAAATCCTGTGCCCCATATTATTTGAAGAATATCATATTTTAAGATAAAATTAAAGAATGAAAGAGGCTCATTTGTACAAGAAGCTTAAAGAAAACAAGGTCCAGTGCCTCAACTGCGCCCATTATTGCCTGATTGAAGAGGGCAAAAGAGGCATCTGCAGGACCAGGGAAAACCAGAAAGGAAAGCTTTTTGCCTTAAACTACAGAAAAGCAGTAGCTTTGAACGTAGACCCCATTGAGAAAAAGCCCTTTTTCCATTTTTTACCAGGAACATATTCCCTTTCCCTGGCTTCCTGGGGCTGTAATTTCAAATGCCTGAACTGCCAGAACTGGACTATTTCCCAGAACGAAATGGAAGGAGAGGAAATATCTCCGGAACAGATATTAGAGATTGCCCTTAAAAACAATCTGCCCAGCATTTCCTACACCTATACCGAGCCAGCTATATTCTCTGAATATGCTTTGGAAATAATGAAGCTGGCCAGAAAGAAAAAGATTAAAAACGCCTGGGTCAGCAACGGATACTGGTCAGAAGAGCTTTTTAAGACCATCTCCCCTTTCCTGGATGCTGCCAATATTGATTTGAAAGCATTCAGCCAGGATTTCTATCTCAAAAATTGCAGCGCCAAACTGGAGCCGGTCAAAGAAACTTTAAAGAGGCTGAAAAAGAAAAACATCTGGACTGAGATAACTACCCTGCTGATTCCGGGGCTTAATGATTCGGAGCAGGAGCTGAAAGCAATAGCCCGATTTATAAAAGAACTGGGCCCTGAAATCCCCTGGCACATCACTAAATTCTCCCCGGAAATTTCCTGGAAGCTCAAAGATGTAAAAGAAACTCCGAGGGAAAGCCTGAAAAGAGCCCATATTATAGGAAAGGATGCTGGGTTAAGGTACGTATATACAGGAAACATATCCGGCATGGATTCGGAAAGCACTTTCTGCCCCAAGTGCAATACCTTGGCCGTCAAGCGCCTGGGATATGAGATTTCAAGGTATGACAGCAGGGGCAGATGCCCTAAATGCAAAGAAAACCTGAACATCATATGAGCATAGTATTTGCAGCCATTTCTCCCCACGCTCCCCTTTTCCTGCCTTCAGTCGGCCCCCAGAAAGACAGGGACAAGGTAAAGGAAACCATTAAATCCTTAGAAGAGCTGGGAAAAAGATTCAAAGAATCAAAACCTGATTCAATAATCATTTCTTCCCCTCATCCTGACTGGGGCTTCAATGTCCCCCTTCACTTCATAGCCAAAGATTTCAAGGGCAAGACAGAAGCTGTTCTGACAGGAACAGAAAAGCCCAAACAATATTTTGAAAAAGGAAAAAGCTTTCCTTTAAAACAAGAAAGGGTTGCTTTGATAGCTTCAGGAGATATGTCCCACTGCCTAAAAGAAGATGGCCCTTACGGTTTTCATCCTGACGGCCCCAAGTTTGACCGGGCTTTCCAAGAGGCCTTAAAAAAGAAAGATTTGAAAACAATATTGAGCCTGGAAGAAAAATATCCGGAAGCAGCTGAATGCGGATTAAGGTCTTTCTGCTTCATGCTGGGAATTCTGGATAACGAAAAATGGCAGCCCCAAATCCTTTCCTATCAGGACACTTTCGGGGTAGGATATCTAACAGTGAGCTTAAAACTATGAGATTCATCATCAAAGGACCATTAAAGGACAATCCTTACAACCTGGCCAGAAAGCTGGGATATAAGTTTTTGAGTGAGGACAAGGGGGAAATGAACCTGGTAAGAAACCTGGGCCCCAATTACTATCCCAGGTTCCATATCTATTTAAAGATTGAGAACAATGATTTAATCTTTAATCTCCATCTGGACCAGAAAAAGCCTAGTTACAAAGGGGCTACAGCCCATTCCGGAGAATATGACACTGAACTGACAAAAAAAGAAGCCCAAAGAATAAAAAGCATAATATGAACCTGGTTCAATTCGCAAAACAGGTTGTGGAGGAATACGTAAAGAGCGGGAAAACAATTTCTGCCGCAGGACTGCCCGAAGAATTCCTGAAAAACAAAGCAGGAGTATTTGTTACCATTTACAAGAACAAGGAGCTCAGGGGCTGCATTGGGACATACCTGCCCACCAAGAAAAACATTGCAGAAGAAACCATCCAGAGCGCCATTGCAGCTGCCACTGAAGATTACAGGTTCGGGGAAATTAAAAAAGAAGAGCTTCCTGAGCTTTCCTACGAAGTTTCTGTTCTGGAAGAACCAAAACCCATTAAAAATAGGAAAGAGTTGGACCCGAAGAAATACGGCATTGTGGTTAAATCATTGCCCAAGACATATCCTACCGGCCTGGAGGTAACCCTGGAAGGATTCAGGTTTAAAACAGGCTTGCTCCTGCCGGATATAGAAGGAATTGACACAGCAGAAAAACAGATTTCCATTGCCTGCCAGAAAGCAGGAATCAACCCTTTAAAAGAAAACATCACTATATACAAATTTAAAGTTAAAAAATACCAATGAAGATAGACATGCATTGCCACAGCTATTATTCCAGGGACGGGGTTTCCTCGCCGGAAAGTTTAATCAGAGCAGCCCTGAAAAAGGGTTTGGACGGCATTGCTTTGACTGACCACAATACTGTTAAAGGCTGGGAAGAGGCAAAGAAAGCAGCCCAAAAACTCAATGCCCAATTAATCTTAGGGGAAGAGCTGAAAATCAAAGAAAACAACAAAACCATAGGAGAAATTATAGGATATTTCTTAAATCAGGGCATTGATTCCAAAAACAAGACAGCGGAACAGGTAATAAGAGAAATCAAGGACCAGGGAGGCCTGGCCATCATAGCCCATCCTTTCCACTGGAAAAAAAGATTCAAGGAATTTGAGAAATACAAAAACTTTGCCGACGGGATAGAGGTCTTTAATGCCAGGAGCCAGAGCAAAAAACAAAACCAGAAATCATTTGAATTGGCACAACAGAATAACTTAGTCATGACAGCCGGTAGCGACTGCCACCAGAATTTTAGTGTGGGAGACGCCTATATAGAATCAGAAGCTAGGACTCTGGAGGAATTCAGGAACGATATAATGAATAAAAAAGTTAAGATCAGGGGCAAACAGTCTTCAATCCTAGCCCAATCCTTTGCGGCAATGGGAAAGATAATACATTTTTTCTGGAAACCCCAGGATTGATTTTAAAATTGATTGATTTTAAAATTAATAATGGTATATTAAAACAATCAAAGTTCGTTCAAAAAAAGAACGGATAGGATGTGGTGCTGATGACTAACGGAAAAGAAACGGATGAAAACCAGGAGCAAACTAAAGTTGCTGAGCAGGAAGGATTTAAACCTCCAAAGACCAGAAAGGAATGGGAAGAATGGGAACCAGCCGGACCATGACAAAAAGGGGCAAACAACCCCCTCTTTTATTTTCCAAACAAGCTATTTCAGCTCTCTAAGAATAAGATAGTTCTTATAAAACCTCTGCAAACAGGTCAGGAAAGAGAAGCCAGCAATGATATAGAGTATGTATGCCATCCATTCCGGCACCAGAAACCCGACAACAATCAAAAGCAGCCTTTCCTTTCTTTCCATTATTCCTCCACCGCTTTTGCCTCCCACTGCTTTGGCATGCTTGGAAATATAGCTGGAAAGCATGAAGAAAGCTATGGATAAGGAAGCTGGAAGCCAGAACAAGGGATAGAGCAGCCCCAAGGCCAGATACCACGATATCTCAGTGATTTTATCAGTCACAGAATCAAAAAGAGCCCCGAATTTAGTTTCTTTCTGGTTGGCTTTGGCCACTGCCCCGTCTATTCCGTCCAAAAGACCCGAGACCACGATCAGGATCACTGCCCAGTGGAGATAGCCGGAATAGATGAAATAGGCGGCAGAAAGCCCTGAAACCAAAACAAGAAAAGTAATAAAATTAGCGCTGACGCCCAGATTGCCAAGAGACTTGCCGATGCTTGTAGCCAATCCAGCGGTTTTACTTCTCAATTGTTCCGTGAGCATGATTATTTCCTCTTTTTATATTTTTCGAATTCCTCAACGATCAGGTTGGCTATTTCAGTGGCAGCTTCTTCCTGCGAGAGGTCCCCTATTGTTCCGAAAGAAGGCCAGTCATTAAGGTCTACCAAATAGACCTTGTAATCGTCTTTGGGGTCTATCACTAAATCCCCTCCAAAAATCTTTAAGCCTGAGGTTTTTCCCGAAAGTAAAACGTATTTTTCCACTTCCTTAATGGTTTTTTCTGGAAACTGCGCCCTGCTGGATTTGGGAATTATCACTTTTTCCCCTATGGCGTAAAACTTCAGGTCCTCTCCTTTGACGTATTTCTGAACCATTACCTCATCTATCTTCATATCCTTGTAAGTATCCATGGCAGCGTCAAAATGGAACTGCTTTTCAACCACAAACCAGAATTCATGCCTGTTAGCTGGTTTTAAAATAACTTTGCCCTCAAAATCGGCGTATTGCAGCTCATTGATGTCATATACCTTGGCTTCCGGCACCCTAACCCCGCTCTCGGAAATTTTTTCATAAGTCAGGAACCTATTGAAGGAAACCCTGATTGAAGCAGGAGAATTAATCATGAAAACAGGTTTGTTATCCTTAATTAAAGAAAGATAGTCGTTGATTACTGCGCTCCTGGCCATGGTAAATATCAGGTCGGAATCCTTGTCCCCAGCTTTTTCCTTAATGAACTGCTGGGGAAACATAGTCAGTATGTCGAACCCCTTTTTTTCCAGTTCTTTGGCCGTAAAATCGAGAATCAACTGGTCGGAACCGGGCTTTCCAGCCAGTTTCGTCTCTCTGTATATTCCTATTGCTTTTGGTTTTGGCATATTATTTTTTGTTTTTTGATTTCTTAATTTTATCAGAAAGACAGAATTAATCAATTACTTTCCGGAATTATTCTTTAAAGCCATTAAAACTCTTTGCAAAGCAGTAAAGTTAGTCAGAAAAGCCATGAATATCAGAAGGCAGACCATCCATCTGAAATTAAACATGGCCAATATCAGAGAAAGCAGAAGCAGAAGTATTCTTTCTCCCCTTGAAGCCAATCCCCCTTTCAGTTCCTGGCCTACCAGTTCCTTTTCTTTGGCTGCTGCTTTGGCATAGGTGGTTACTATAGAGCCGAATAAAGTTAAGAAAATCCAGACATGTGCAGGAAACAGGACAGCAGGCAAAGGCAGAAAAAGCATGCCGAAAAGCAGGATTCCCTCAATGTAGCGGTCAATAACCGTGTCCAAGTAAGCCCCTTCATGGGTTGAGCAGCCCCTAAATCTGGCCACTGCTCCATCTACAAAATCCAGGAATCCAGCAATGAGAAAAAATATGATTGTCAACAGAAACTCCTGTTTTACCAAAAAATAAAAAGCAATAAAGACAAATAAAAAAGCCAGCAGGGTTATCTGATCCGGAGACAAGGGAAACTTGGAGAAGAATTCTCCTGTCTTAAAGCTCCATCCTTTAAAAGAATCTCTTTTCTGATCCAGCATATTGAAAGATTATATCCTATTTCAGGCAAAATAAAAAGAGGGTGGCTTGAGTTGCCTTTCCCTCAGATTTGGAACACTCGGACATTGTCCGGGTCCACAATTGTTGGTCCGCAGAAGTAGTTCTGGAATCCACCTGATGTAAACATCAGATCGATTGCAAGAATACCCTGGGCGCGCGGATACTGAATGAGGGTTGAATTCACCCTTGAATCAAGGATTGCCTGGGCTACCGTCGGATTGAGGTCCATTCCGACCAGGCCGGCGATTCGCTCCGGGTCAAGAGTCAGTGCAGCTTCTGTGCCACGGTTGCCAAGAGTGATAATGGTAAATTTTCCGTCGCCGAGATTTAGAGGTTTCTGATTTTCAGTTCCCACGAAAACCTCTTTGACTGGAATTCCCATTCTTCCGGCAATATCCCTGATTCCCTGAATCCTGAGCCAGTGGCCATAGTGCCCTTCTTCGTGTTTTAGCACCACCAGCCCGTTAAGGCGTTCCTCTTCTGTTATGAAGAGAGATGCGCTTCTGGCCGCTTTCTGGCCGGCTCCAAATTCGTTCATACCTGCGTAACCGACTGCTTTATTACCGACTTGCTTGAGCACCCTTTCATTGGCGGGCACATTGACGAAGCCAACTTTTCCCCCAAAAGGACAAACTATGTCGAGCAGTTTTTTCTCCAGGTTAGAACCGGGCAGCGGCGTGTCAGGAAGGATTACGGCATCTGGCCTTTTCTTTTTTATCCCGAAATCCAAGAGGTCGAGGGCTTCTCCTACGTCATGGTAGCTCTCGGGGGCATAAATGGTCAGCCCTACCCCCAGTTTTCTTGCCCTCCATCGGGCACCGTTACCAATATCAGTCCAGACTTCGGACGATTTCAGGTCCGGTCTGGCAGGATTAAAGATCCTGCTGTGACTTAGCAATACCCCCTTTTTTATTAAGGGTCCTTTACTTAGCAAAATTGCTTCTTTTTTCACTTCTCTCACCACCCATCCAACTCCTAGTTGGGAAGGTTCTATGGTTATATTATAACGAAATAATTGATTAAGTCAAATTAAAACCCTGACTGAACTATGTAGGGTTTTATTCAAAAGAGTTTTCTTTAAACAAATCTACCACTTCCTTTAAATCTTTTAAAATTCTATCCGCCTTAGTAAAGTCTTGTTTAATCGAAAATTCTCCGGGTATAACAAAACAATTCAAGCCGGCTGATTTCGCGGCTCTTAAGCCGATTTCTGTGTCTTCAAAAGCCAAACATTCTTCTGGTTTCAACTTCAATTTTTCTACTGCAAGAAGATAAATGTCTGGCCAAGGTTTGCTTCTTTTGGTATCGCTACCAGATATAATCACTGGAAAATATCTAAGTAAATCATTCTTCGATAATTTTAACAATGTCTCTTCTTTTAATGCGGTAGTGCATAGCGCCACTCTAACCCTTGGGTTATTGACAAAAAATTCAACACTTTCTCTGGCAAAAGGCGTTAAATTTATTTTTGATTCAGTAAACCATTTTTCCAAAAGCACGCCCTTTTTCTTCAAGAGGTGACCCTTCTCTATTTTTAAATTAAAAAGTTTCCTTAATTCTTCTTCAATCTGGTCCCCCCTTTTTCCAACAAAATCAAAATAATCTTCTTTAGTAAATTCTATCCCTAAACCATTCAGTGGTTTAACCCATCCCTGCCATTGATAATATTCTGTATCAAGCAACACTCCATCTAAATCAAAAACAATACCCTTGATTTTAGAAAAATCCATGACTATATTCTCTGTAACAAATTCTGGTGGAAATCCTTCATTTTGCCCAGTTCCTGCAAACCCTTCTCAGTGGCTTTGTAGGATTTCTTGCCCTTGAGCTTTTCTTTGCTTACGTACCCGTCTTTCTTTAATCTGAACAATACGCTGGCCACCAGCAAATCGCTGGGCAGAAACCCGAACTTCTCAAAGATGAGCCTGGACACTTCCTCTTCCTGGACTTCCTTATCCCTGGCTAAGGAAATGACGTACATCCAGAGGTTTCCCTCTGTGTTGGCATTGATAAGCCTTTTTATTGGTTCCATGTTTGTGAAGATTATTGATATTACATGATTATACTATCTTTCTCTTTTGTTCTCAATGTATTCCTCCACCATTTCATATGCCTTTTCGTCGAAGAACTGCTTGGGGGGATGCTTCATGAGATAGGCTGAGGCTGATATTAAAGCCCCGCTGATCTTCCTGTCCAAAGCTATCTTGGTCAGCCTAACTGCGTCTATTACGCAGCCAGCTGAATTGGGGGAATCTTCCACTGAAAGACGGATTTCAATGTGGGTGGGAACATTTCCGAACTTCCTGCCCTCTATTCTGATGAACCCTATCTTGTTGTCCTTTAAGAAAGGAACGTAGTCAGAGGGCCCGATGTGCAGGTTATCGTAGCTCAGCCTCTTGGCCAGCTGGGATTCCACAGCCTCTGTTTTGGACTCTTTTTTAGATTTAAGGCGGCTGTGCTCCCCGTACATATTCAGGAAATCAGTATTGCCTCCCACGTTGAGCTGGTAGGACCTTTCTATCTTAACCCCTCTCTGAGAGTATAAATGGGCCAAAGTCCTGTGCACTATGGTTGAGCCCACCTGGGCTTTGATATCGTCTCCGGCGCAGGGAAGCCCGGCTTTCTTAAACTTATCCTCCCATTTTTTCTCGGAAACAATGAATACGGGCATGCAGTTCACGAAAGCGCAGCCTGCGTCAATGGCAGCCTGGGCATAATGTTCGGTAGCCTTCTGCGAACCCACCGGCATGTAATTGACCAGTATATGAGCTCCTGATTTCTTCAGTTCAGCAGCTACATCAACAGGTTTTTCATTGGCAACCAGAAAAGTCTGTTCATCAGGATAGTCCTTCATATGAGGAGCTACTCCGTCCAGAACAGGACCCATTTTTACCTTAACCCCTGCTTTGGGCAGGTCTCCGTGAAAAATTGCAGTGCAGTTGGGCTTTTCAAAAATAGCCTCGTTAATGTCTTTGCCCACTTTTCTTTTGTCTACATCAAAAGCAGCCACTATCTTAATGTCAGAGATAAGGTACTTCCCTATCACGTTGTGCATCAAACCCGGCACCAAGTCATCGTCATTCTTAACCTTTTTGTAATAGTAAATGCCCTGGATTAAACTGGAGGCGCAGTTTCCCAGGCCGGAAATTGCCACCCTGATCTCTCTTTTGTTTTTTGATTTTTTGGCCATGTTTGTGATATGATTAATATGTATTATAACTATTTTACGCTGGTAAAATACCCTGTCAAGTATGCTCCCCTTTGAACGCCTCCAAACCCTTAATACTAAAGAGAATATCTGGATCTACATCCTTTCTTTACTCAAAAAAAGGAGGATTTACGCCTGGGAAATACAGGATATGATTGAAAGGGAATTCGGCTTCAAGCCGGGAAAAATAACCCCCTACAGGGCATTATACAGGCTGGAAGAGGATGGATTCGTCAAAAGCGAAATGGATGAAAGAAGGAGAGTGTATAAAATCACAAAGAAAGGAGAGGAAGAGCTGAAAAGAGCCAAGGCTTTTTACCAGAATCTTCTGACCCAAATCAATGAATAAGAAGATAGCTAAAATATTGAAAGAAATAGCGGAGCTCCTGGATATTCAGGGAGTGGCTTTCAAGCCCAAGGCATACTTAAAAGCTTCCCAGAGCCTGGAATCCTTGAGTGAAAACGTTTCCGAAATATACAAAGAAAAGGGGCTCAAAGGCCTGCAAAGCATAAAAGGGGTAGGCAAAAGCATCGGGGAAAAGATAGCGGAATATTTGAAAAAGGGAAAAATCAAATACTACGAGGACTTAAAGAAAGAAACCAGAATCAGGCAGATAGTCACTTATTATTTCGAGACCAGGGGCTTTAATCTGGACCAATTAAAAAAAGACGCTAGGAAAAGGAAGATAATATACGCCAGATACACCAGGCCTGCTAAACAATTATTAGACCTGGCCGGTTCCCCTGAAAAAGCCAAGAAAGCGCTTGATAAGATAGCCAAATGGGCCAAGTCCAGGAACCTGGATTACACCATTGAGACAGCAATCAAGAAATGGCTGGAACTGGATTCCTTGAAGCCCAAAGAAAAGACCAAGAAGCCATACTATCTCAATGATCCCATGAGATGGTCTGAACAGAAGAAGAAATTCTTCGTCATAAACAAGTACGGGGAATGGCTGGAATTCGCAGGCCAGCCCGAAGACATAGAATGGAGGGAGGAAAAATGAACAACCCAAGAATCATATTTTTCGGGACCCCGGAATTCGGGGCCATTGTTTTGGAAGGACTGATTAAGGCAGGCATCAGGCCTGTTTTAATTGTCACGGCTCCCGACAAGCCGGTAGGCAGAAAACAAACTCTGACTCCCCCGCCGGTAAAAGTCATTGCCCAGAAATACAAAATACCATTTATCCAGATAGGGAAAACAAAAAACCATCTGGAAGAAATAAAAGAATACAATCCTGATTTGATTATTTCAGCCGCCTTCGGCCAGATATTCCCCAAGGAATTGCTGGAAATCCCCAAGAAAGGAGGTTTGAACGTGCACCCTTCTTTGCTGCCCAGATACAGGGGCTCTTCCCCTATCCAGCAGGCAATTCTAAACGGGGACAGGGAAACAGGGGTGGCCATAATCCTGATGGACGAGGAACTGGACCACGGACCCATTGTAGCCATGAGCAAGCCCGTATTAATCAAGGAACACATGTATTTTGAAGAGCTTTCAGAAAAACTGGCTAGAACAGGCGCAGAACTATTAGTAGAAGCCATTCCCAAGTGGCTCAAGAATGAAATAGAACCCAAGCCCCAGGATGATTCCAAAATGACATATGCCAAGATTTTGGAAAAAGAGGACGGAAGGATAAACTGGAACAAAACAGCCCAGGAAATAGAAAGGCAGGTCAGGGCTTTCAGCGACTGGCCAAGCTCCTTTACTTTCTGGGAAAAATCAGGTAAATTGATTCAGGTAAAGATTCTCAAGGCAAGAAGCTCGGAGGAATCGGGCTTTCATTCGGTTGGCCAGGTTTTCCTAAACAAGAACAAAGAACTGGCTGTCCAGTGCCAAAAGAATTCTTTAATCGTAGAGGAACTGCAGCTGGAAGGTTCTAACAAAACCAGGGCCAAGGAATTCTTCAACGGACACAGAGATTTCATTAACCAGATACTCAAATGATGACCCATACAGATATAAAAAGAGGGGCTCAGTTAATTATTGACGGAGAGCCCTACGAAGTGCTGGAATCCAGCCCCATGAAGAAAGCCCAGAGAAGGGTGGTGATTCAGGCCAGGATTAAGAATATGATAAACGGAAGCGTATTGGAAAGGAACTTCCACCAGGGAGAGACTTTTGACGAGGCTGAAATTACCAAGAAAGAAGCCAAGTTTTTATATTCCCACAGGGATAAGTTCATGTTCTGCGAAACAGACGATGCTTCCAAAAGATTCGAACTTTCCCAGGACCTGATTGGGGAAGCCTCGATATTCTTAAAGCAGAACCAGATTGTGGAAGAAATACAGTTCCAAGGCAAAACCATTAACATTGCTTTGCCCATTAAAGTCCAGCTTAAAGTAACTGAATCACCTCCTGGAATTAGGGGCGACAGGGCCCAGGGAGGCACCAAGAGCGTTACCTTAGAAACAGGGGCCCAGATAAATGTTCCCCTTTTTGTAGAAGAAGGAGATATTATAGAGGTAAACACGGAAACAAAACAATACACCAGGAGGGTGGAATAAAAAGAAAGCTTCATTACGAAGCTTTCGCTGTTGAGGGTCCTGTCAGGACCTTTTCTATTTCCTGGTCTATGAAGGGTCCTGCAACCCTTTCTAGGCAGTCAAATGCTCCTTTTTGGTTCGGGTCATTTGGATTAAGCTCTAATTTCTGCTTCCAAGAAGGATTAATTAGGCTGCCGCTGTTGGCCATCAGAAGCTGCGCATCCATTGCTTTGGCTATTTTTCCTCCTACCTCTCTTCTGAGGATTTCAGATAGTTGCTGAACGGACTCTTGGAAAACATTGCTGTTTGGCGAACCCAGGGTGTCGTTTATTTCCCCGACCAGGCCTTCAAGATTTTTCGCTTGATGCCTGCCATTTAGGGAAATTCGGTAGTTTTCACTATGGGACACTGGTTCTATCTTTATCCCCCGAGAGTCCATAAGATGTTTAAGCCTTAACAGGCGCGGCTGTTTTGACTGAGATTGTTTTGTTACTTCCCTTTCAAAATCAGCCAGTAATTCCCTTAGGAAAGGCTTTCTTTTTTGGGCTCCGTGTTCATGCGCAAAGCGCAAGAATTCAAAAACAAGGATCATTAGTAGCCAGTTCTTTTTTATGTCGCTGGAACCGACCACAATTGACCTGCCTTCAAATCTGTGGAGTTTAATCTCAGACATCAGACTTCCTCCAATATTAAGTTGTAAGCCGGGCTTAAGCCCGTTACTGATATTAAGATAATAAAAATATCGGGCTAAGTCAATAAAAAGAGGGCTTCCTTAGGAAGCTCCCCGTGTTTGTTTTGTGATCGGTAATTCTGGTCAGACCACCTGGTTGAGGTTGGGGGTTCTTGGCAGAATGTTTCTCGGGTTACGTGGTATGACATAGGATTTTCCGGAAGCCCGCAGCCTTTCAAGGATTTTCCGTGCATTTGCCAGGTCAGCTTCGGAAAGCATTTTTCTGCCGCAGAAGGCAGGAATAATAATACATGTCTTGCAATCCGGATCCTCGGTGATTAGCAGCCCTCTGGGAAGCTCGATGATTTTTCTGACCCTGTGGGGGTCTCTGTAAGGAATTGCTTCCATTTTATTTTTGGTCAGCACGCGGAATCTTTTGATGGCCTGCTTGAGTTTTGTCGGGTCTGTTTGTTTGCCTTGTTTCTGACGGGCGTTCTCTACAATGGCCGCTGCCAGGATTTGGGCGGCTACGGACCGGGAAAGACCTTGTGCGTCCAGTCTCACTGCCCCATTATTTCTGTGTTCCAATACTTGCATTGCTTCAGCTCCTTATGAATTTTTCAAAGATTAAAAGGTCTAATTTAATAAGGGTCCAATGCCCTTTATGTTTTTAATATACTCTAAAAATCGGGCTTTGTCAAGTAAAAAGAGCTTCATTATGAAGCCCTTGGCAAGCGCTGGACAGTCCTGATTTCAATCATTCCAGATTGTTTAAGGTTTTGAAAGGAAAAATTGAAAAGGAATCTTTTCATTGCCGGGTTATCTGCTTTTTCCTGACCTTGATAGTCAATGCAGAGATTACAGTAAACGCTGCCGTTGATCAGACTGTGCCTGAAGCTAAAGGGAGAAATTACCCTCCCGTTGTTTTTCGGCAGTGGGGGGAAAACAATCAGCCCGCTCGGTGTTTCAAAACTGGAGGTTCGGTTGCTGGAAATTTTCACCACACATTTTTCCTGTGCCGTTCGTACAAAAGAGACGAGTGCTTCTCGCACCGCACCGTATTCTTCCTCCGTCACATCATACCTTATATCGTACTGGTGCATTACATTACCGGTACGGCCAACAAATCTTGGTTTAATCTCCATGGCTGTTCCTCTTAAGTTTGGAAATTGCAAAATTTATATGGTTTGATTCTATACAATATTCATATTTTGTCAAACAAAAAACCGGCCTTAAAGAACCGGTCCAGACTATTCCAGAAAAACCGCGGAAGCAATGACAGTGGTCCAGAGCCCGTCTTTGTTGCCTTCTGCTGACTGGCAGATGTTAGTAGTTTTTAAAATCTTGCCGCTTGATTTGTAGACCTGTTCCCTTTCATCCCAGGCTTTGTCCAATTCAAACTCAATGCCTAAGGTTGTGGCCAGCATGGTAGCTGCCAGGTCTTCCGCATAATCACCTGATTTCTCAGCTGTCTGGCCAAAAGTATGGTGTTCTGAGAGATACCCGTAATTATCGCTGTCTTTGGGCACTGCCAGGCCAATAGCAGCGGAAATGAGCCTGTTGGGTTCAGAAGTCTCATTCCTGGCCATGACGCAGAATGCCACTTGCCCTGGCTTAAGTTCCTTCAGCCCCTCTTCTTTTGAGATAACCTTGCAGCCAGGGGGGAAAATGCTGGAAACATATACCAGATTGCATTTCTCAATGCCCGCGCTCCTCAAAGCCAGCTCAAAGGAAGCCAGTTTGTCCCTGTGCATGCCCACACCCTTGGTTAAGAACATCTTGCTGGGAACCATATTATTGTTTTGAGAGAAGCTCTACTTCAAAAATAAGGGTTGAATTGGCAGGAATGGGGCCTACTGCAGAACTGCCGTAGCCCAAGTCAGGAGGAATGGTCAGTTTCCTTTTTTCTCCGACCTTCATTCCTTTTACTCCCTGGTCCCAGCCCTGAATCACCTGTCCTGCTCCCAGAACAAAACTGAAAGGCTGGTTTCTATCCAAACTGGAATCAAACTTAGTGCCGTCAGTCAAAGTGCCGGTATAATGTACCGTGGCAGTCTGGCCATTTTGTATCTCTTCCCCTGTCCCCTCTTTTAAGATTTCTATTTTTAGTTCGGGCATGATGTTTTCCTGTTTTATCTCCTGTTTTTTGCTGGTGGCAAAATGATATCCTGCCAGAGCCAGAGCCAGAAGGATTAAAAAAATTATTGCTTTCTTCATTTTAGGCTATTTCAACTATTTTGTAATCTATCTTGCCGTCCGGAGCCTCTATCTGGACGCTGGCCCCCCTCTTCTTGCCCAAAAGCATTTCCCCCAAAGGAGATTTGTAGGAAATTTTGTGCTTTTCGATGTCGGCTTCCTCTGGCTCCACTATCTGGAATTTGTCCTTCTTATGGTTGGTACTGACCATCACAATTGAGCCTATTTGTACCGTACCCGAGCCCGTTTTTTTAAGAATCTTGACCTGGTCTAAAGCTTTTTCCAGTTCAGCAATCCTTCCCTCAAGAAAACCCTGTTCTTCTTTTGCCGCATCGTAAGCCGCGTTTTCTTTGAGGTCGCCAAAAGCAGCAGTAAATCTTATCTGTTCCGAAACTTCCTGCCTTTTGACAGTCTTCAGATAATCAAGTTCCTTTTTTAATTTTTCGAAGCCTTCCGAAGTCAAGTATTTTGTCATGCGTTTTGGTTATTAAAAATAAACAATACTAAATTATATGCACATATCAATTCCTGCGTCAAGCAAAAAGCAAAGCGCACCCTAAAGTGCGCTCTGCTTTTGTCAAGTTTTCCTTTTAGAACTGGCACTTTCTGTCCAGTACTGTATTAACCACCTTGGAGAGTTTGGTCAGGATGAACATTCCGTAAACTTCCAAAGAGGTCAGAGTTATCTCATTCAGAGTACTAAGCTGGTTTCCGCTGGAACTATGGGTGTAATATCCCTTTTTGAAGAAATCAACCACGTAAAGGATTATGGTTAAAGCTATCCAGATATAGACGAATTTTTCTCCGCTCCTCTTGGGAAATATTTAAATTTTTATTTTCTGCTAAAATTGTATGAATTTTACAAATTTCGCGACAAAACTCTTGCGTTAAGTGAGGGCTCCCCATAGACTCTTTTACAATCTGTTCAATTATATTTTCTGGCAACTTCTTCTGAAGTAACCCGAAACCGGTTTCTGGAATAAATTTTAACTCTTGAATTTCCCAAAGGGGAATATTGACTGGAGATATTCTTCCTGTCATTTCTTTTTCAACCCTAACTGCATCGTATCTACGATGTGGTATGGCAATAAACACTACCGGTAAGCCAGTAAAAATTAAAGGCTTAAGCGCCCTGACTATATTTCCTTGTAAATCTTTAGGTAAATAATGAAAATCATCGATGACTAATGGCTGCTTAGTAGAACGAAGACCTTTTAGTGCGAGGACTTTGGAAGACATTTCTCTTGTTTTTCTTAAAGAATTACCCTCCCCGCTTGTTATTTTGGATCCTAAATTAGCGCTTCCTTTTGCAATAAAAGCGCTACCCTCAACTGACACATCTCCGGATATTTCCCCGCCGATATCTTTAGTATTTTCAACTTCGGTCGGTTGGAACAAATCCAATTGATCTATTATAGTTGCCCAAAAATCATTTTCATCCCCAATACTTCCTCCATCTATCCAAACCGCCCTATCTCTCGGAAGTGTTTTTTGTACCAAAACGGTCTTCCCCGATTTAGTATAGCCCGTAACAATTACTAATTTACATAAATTATTCAAAACATCCTCAATTTTATTTTCCAATCTTAAAGATTCTCGAGGATTGTAGGTGTGTACTGGATAACCTCCCGGTACAAATATATCAGAATACTTTAATTGGTTGTTCATAATTTATATACATCTCGGTCGCTCGATACCGAACACTAGACTGATGCTGCGGGGCTTGGATTCGAACCAAGAATTTCAGGTTCAAAGCCTGACGTGTTACCATTGCACCACCCCGCAATACCGATTAAATTAAAGATCTTGTACAAATCCCTTCTATCCAACCAGCAATTTTTCTGTTTAAAGTAGAACTCTTGGCAACCCTTAACCTTATAAGACCGTAATAATTATTTCCTATATTCTTTCTGATTGTATTTATTTTATTTTTCTTAAAATAGACTCTTAGATTTTGAGCAGGCATCGAAAGAATTTTAGACCAATACAATTTAGCATTTCTTAAATTTGCAGTCTCGTGTATATAAAGCTCGTAGCTTAAATCAGAATTATTAATTGTAAAAATGGTTCTTAACCATTTGATAAATATCAGTATCATCCTAGGGTCCGAATTACTGAAATTTATCCCCACCCCCGGATTATTTTCTTTTTCTTTTGCTCCTTCGGCCCAATAAAGAGAAGTCCCAATAAGCAACAAGTCTCTTTTATTAATATTTTTAATATCTTTTCTTGCCTTGTCCTTAATTTCCTTTACTAAGGCCATCCTTTTCTCCTTCTTAGCCCTAGCTCCTCTAAGGGCCGCTGCTAATTTCTTTTCAGTAATTCTCTGTTTTTGTTTTTTAGCTAAACCAACACTTCTCAACCATAAAGAAAGGCTGGATTTTGCTACCGGAATTTCCTTTAAGATCTCGGAATAGGAAAAACCTTCTTTCCTTAATTTAATAGCTTTCTCTCTTTCTTCTGTTTTGGGTATCATACGAACTAGGGATATTATTTATTTAATAATATCACCTAGGTTCAAACTGTAAAGAGCTTACCCTTTTTCCCCTATCAGTTCAACCACTGCCAGCTCTAAAGGCAATTGGGGTATGGAAGAATACTTCATCTTGCTTTCAGCTTCCATAAAGACCTCAAGGATATTGCGCAGCTCCTCCTCCTTAAAAACCAAGGCCCTTTTCTTGAGCTTTTCAATCTCTTCCTTGGTTAATCCCCCCAGAACAGGATTCCCGGACAAAGCAACAGCTTCCCCGGCAAACCTGGCAATCAATACCTGCCTGAAATAATTAATCAAACCCTTGGTGAATTCCTGCAAATCATACCCGCTCTCAATTATCTCATTGAGGTATTTGACTGATTCCAGAACTTTCTTTTCAAAGAAATATTCGGCAAACTGGCTTATCAGATTAATTTCAACTAACCCCAACAAATCCTTTACCCTTTCAGCCTTAATCTCTTTCTTCCCGTCCAAAACCTCCTGGGAAGATATGACCTGGCCCAGCAAGCTCTCTGCGTCCCTGATTGAACCGCTGGCATTAAGAGCAATAAGCTCCAAGGCAGGCCTCTCAATCTTAACCCCCTCTTCTTTAATTACCGCCTCAAGCTTCTGAATTATCTCATTAACCGTCAGCTTCCTGAAATCAAACCTCTGGCAGCGGGAAATGATGGTAGGAATCATCTTGTGTATCTCGGTAGTAGCCAGAATGAAAATCCCGTGGCCAGGAGGCTCTTCCAAAGTTTTCAATAAAGCATTGGCAGCTTCCTTGCTCAACTGATGGCACTCGTCAATAATGAATATCTTGTACTTGGACCTGGAAGGAGAAAACCTAATTCCCTCCCTGAGCTCCCTGATTCCCTCTATGCCTCCTTGGGAAGCAGCATCAATCTCTATCAAATCAATGGACCTGCCTGCAGCCACTTCCAAACAGGAAGAGCACTTGTTGCAGGGCTCAAACTGCCCCTCTTTCCTATCCTCGCAATTCAAAGCCTTGGCCAGCACCCTGGCAATGGTTGTTTTGCCCGAACCCCTGGGGCCCGAAAAGAGATATGCATGGGCAGCCCTGCCTGAAGCCAGGGCATTACATAAAGTTTTAACCACATGCTCCTGCCCTATTATCTCCTTAAAGCTCTGGGGCCTGTATTTTCTGTATAAAACAAGGCTCATTTCTTAAACACTATGAACTTATAGCCGAAGAAATTCCAGACAGCGGCTGCCAAAGCAGCGGCAATGCCCCCTATATTGGCTATCATCTTGGCTGTCATGCCCAGTTCTGAGCCAAATAAGGTAATGATGTGCATTCCCAGAAAATCAACCACGAATGAAGCCACGAAAACATTTATGGCCATACCCACCAGAGTTACCAGATAGAACTGGCCCAGCTCCTTTTTCATCCCTTCCTTGTCCATCTGCTCAAAAGCCCAGAACTTGTCCCCAAAATACTTGGTAAATGTTGCTATTAAAAAAGAGGTTGCCTTAAACAAGGCAAAGGGCAGGCCCGAGCTGAATCCGGAAACAAACATCAGAAGGTTCATGATTCCCAAATCAACCAAAGTGGCCAGGATGCCCACCAAAAGATACTTGGCCATCTGGAAAACAAAAAGGAACTTCTTCCCTATCTGATAGCAGACCCAGAGACAGAACCAGGCCAGAAAAGGAAAAGCCAGGGCCAGAACCCAGACCAGATTTCCTATTTCAAAACCGAAATTGCTGATGATGGTATAAAAAAGCCAGGCTGTGATCTCTCCGGTGACCAAAGCCATGACCACGTCTATTTTCTTCATATTAATAAATGATATCACGTTAACCGATTCAGTGTCAAAATAAAAAGAGAGCTTTAAGTGCTCCCCTAGATGAGATTAATGATGAAAGCCGATACGATCAGGACGAATTGGTATCCCTGCTCGAAAATGACCTTGAAATTGCTGGCAGACTGCAACAGGCCCGCAATGACCATAAGCGCGCACATCAGCAACAGGAAATTTTCCAGCTTTCCATTTTTGTCTTCCGGAGGATCCATTTCACCTCCCCCGGATGATCAAATGACTGTTGATGGCAGTCGTCTTGTTTCCAAACGCTGCCTGCAGAATGGCGGAAGCCTCCTCTGACTTGATCTCGGCTGTTTTCCCACAGCGACTGCAGTAAAGAATGGTGTCTTCATCTGACTGTTCAAGAACCAGCAGGGTCCGTCCACATTCAGCACATTTAAGCTTTGCAATCCTCAGCGTTTCTCTCAGGGGGAATGCCCCCGAACCAACAGTAGCAGTTAGCGTCATCTTTATCACCTTTTTATAAAGATTACTGAACTAATGATACCCTTAGATTTCCCTTTTGTCAAAACATTGACATTAATCTTCTTTCCTGGTAGCATCAAACCATATGAAGAAACAAAACAGCCCAACTACTTGTTGTGCCTGTTGTTCCTCTTAACGAAGGGGCTGGTTTTGTTTTCAAAAAACATCTCTTAAGAAACCCGTCCCTTCAAGAAAGGGGTTTTTTCTTAATGGATAATAATATATACTGAATAAACGTGTCGGGATGGCAGAGCGGCTATGCAACCGGCTGCAGACCGGTTTAGGGGAGTTCAACTCTCTCTCCCGACTCAAAAACATGGATACCAAAGGCAAAAAATCGCATCCTGTCATTGACTTCACCAACAGGTTCAGGGAAATACTTCTGGAGAACGATTTCCATGAAGTAATCAATCCTTCAATAGTCAATGAAGAGGACGTATATAAGCAGTACGGAACCGAAGCTCCTTTGATTTTGGACAGAAGCTTCTATCTGGCCGGCTTGCCCAGGCCTGATTTGGGCATTTCCAAAAAAACAGAGGAAGAGATTAAAAAAATAGCAGAAGTGGAACCTAAAGAAATCCAGCAGATATTCAGGGATTACAAAGAAGGAAAGATTGAAGCAGATGACCTGGTGGAAGAACTGGTTAAAAGGCTGAAAATAAGCACGGAAAAGGCTTTAGAAATCATTTCCCTGTTTCCGGAACTGAAATCCTTAAAGCCCATTCCCACCCAGCTGCTGCTCCGCTCCCACATGACAGCTGCCTGGTACATGACAGTAGGTGCTCTGGCCCAGAAATCAGAGCCCCCCTTCAGGCTTTTCTCCATAGGGCCCAGATTCAGGAAAGAACAGCGCCAGGATGCTTTCCATTTGTATGAAAGCATCAGCGCATCTTTAGTGATTGCCGACAAAGGAGATCTGCTGGAAAAAGGAAAAAAGATAACAGAGAAAATACTTTCCGAACTGGGCTTCAAAGAAGTGAGATTTGAAACCAAAACAGCCACCTCAAACTATTACGAGCCCCAAACAGAGTTTGAGATTTTCGTAAAATATAATGACAAAAAAGTGGAAATAGGAGACGGAGGGCTGTATTCCCAGAAAAGCCTCAAAAACTACGATATCCCTTTCACTGTCTTCAATGTGGGCTTCGGAGCTGAAAGGATAGTCATGATACTCAATAATTCCAAAGACATCAGGGAACTGGTATATCCCCAGTTCTACGGCTCAAAAGAATTAAACGACAAAGAAATAGCTGAAAGTATCTCTTTAAAAGAAAGTCCCAAGAGTGAAAGATTAGCCAAGGAAATAGAAAAGAGCATCATCAAACACAAGAATGAACTGGGACCCAAGAAATTCCTGGTTCATAAAGGAGCGGGAATTAAGGCCTTTCTCACGGAGCCCGAAGAGAATAAAAAGCTTCTGGGCCCTGCCGGACTGAACGTGATATATGTTTTAAACGGAAACATCCTGGGAATCAATGAAAGCGATGAAAAAACAAAAGAAATAAAGGAAAAGGGAATCAGGTCCTATACCTTCCCCCAGGCCATTTCCAATCTTTTTGCTAGCCTGATAGAAAGGAAAGAATTGGGCAGGCACTCAGTAAAAATGGCTGATACCCTACCCTCCATCAATCTGACCTTAAACAAAACAGCCGAGAACTACATAACTTCCCAAAAGAAGAAAATAGACGTCAGGGGTCCGGTATTCATAGATTTAGAAATAGAAAAACAATAATCATATGGAAGAATTCAAAAGAAAAACAAAGGGAATGATTAATCTCAATCCTCTGCAGACCGGAGGCCTCTTAACCGAAGAGGCCAGGAAAGCTTTAATCGAATGGGGAGACGGATATTCTGTCTGTGACTTCTGTTCGGGGGATCTGGAAAAGATAAAGAACCCTCCCATAGAGGATTTCATTTCCAAAGCCCTGCCTGAATTCATCGAGGCTGAAGCAGTTATTCTGACCAACGGAGCCAGGGAAGGAAAGTTCATGATTTTTCATGCCTTAACCAAGCCCGGAGATATTATCATTGTTGACCAGAATGCCCACTATACCACTTTCGTGGCAGCGGAAAGGGCTGGGTTAAAAATAAAAGAGGTCCCGAATTCAGGATATCCGGAATACAAAATCAATGTTGAAGATTACAGAAAAGCAATTGAAGAAAACGAGAATGCTGCCCTGCTTTTATTGACCTGGCCTGACGGAAACTACGGAAACTTGGCTGATGCCAAAAGACTGGCTGAAATAGCCCAAGAATACAAGATTCCTTTAATCTTAAACGGAGCTTACGCAGTGGGCAGGATGCCAGTAAACCTGAAGGAGCTCGGGGCTGATTTTATAATTGCCAGCGGACATAAATCAATGGCCAGCTCAGGGCCCATAGGATTCATTGGCATGAAGAAAAAATGGCAGGAAAAGATAGCCAGAAAATCAGAGCGCTACAAGCAGAAAAACATAGAAGCTCTGGGCTGCACTGCCAGAGGAGCTTCAATTATGACTTTGATGGCTTCGTTTCCCAAGGTAAAGGAAAGGGTAAAAAACTGGAATGAAGAAGTTGAAAAAGCCAGGTGGGTCTCGAGGGAAATGGAAAAAATAGGAATGAAGCAGCTGGGAGAAAAACCCCACAACCATGACCTGATGTTTTTTGAATCGGAAAACCTCTTCAAAATATCCCAGACCCATAGGGAAGGAAGCTTCTTCCTTTACAAGGAGCTGAGCAAAAACAACATCTGGGGTATCAAGCCGGGGCTGACCAAGAATTTCAAGGTTTCAACCTTTGGAGTGGAAAAAAAAGACCTGGAAAAAGTTCTCAAAACATTCAAGGAGATCCTGAACCAATGAAGCTCTACAACACCCTTTCCAGAAAAAAGGAGGACTTCAAGCCCTTAAAGGATAAGAAGGTGGGACTTTACACCTGCGGCCCAACTGTTTATCTTTTTGCCCATATAGGGAACCTGAGAACCTACATCTTTGAGGATATCTTAAAGAGGGTTTTGGAATACAACGGATATGAAGTAAAGCACCTCATGAACATCACTGACGTGGGCCATCTCACTGAAACTGATTCGGGAGAGGACAAGGTGGAAGCCAGGGCCAAGAAGGAAAGGAAAAAAGCCTGGGAAATAGCCGGTTTCTACACCCAAGCATTCAAGAAAGACATTACTAAACTCAACATCAAACACCCCACCCTCTGGGCTAAAGCCACTGACCACATCAAAGAACAGATAGAACTGATAGAAACCCTAGAAAAGAAAGGGTATATCTACAGAACAGAGGATGGGATATATTTTGACACTTCAAAGTTAAAAGACTACGGCAAACTGGCAGGAACCAAAGAAAGAAAACTTAAAGCAGGCTCAAGGGTAAAAATGATCGAAGGAAAGAAAAACCCCACTGATTTTGCGCTCTGGAAATTCACGCCCCCAGGAGTCAAAAGGCAGATGGAATGGGATTCTCCCTGGGGAAAAGGTTTTCCCGGCTGGCATACGGAATGCGTGGCCATGGCAGCTAAACATCTGGGAGTTCCTTTTGACATCCACTGCGGAGGCATTGACCACATACCCATACATCACACCAATGAAATAGCCCAGTCAGAAGCTGCTTTCAATGAAAACCTGGCTGTTTTCTGGCTGCACGGTGAATTTCTGAACTTAAAAGAAGAAAGAATGGGCAAATCAGAGGGAAACCTGATTTTAATAGAAGACCTGATAGAAAAAGGCTTCAATCCCCTGGCTTTCAGATACCTGGTATTAACCTCCCATTACAGGCAGGGCTTAAACTTCACCTGGCAGGGATTAAAGAGCGCTCAGAACTCTTTAAATAACCTGTTTGAGAAACTGCGGGAACTGAATCCGGAAAAAGGAGAAATCACTCCTCTTTTAAAAGATTACAAAGATAAATTCCTTTCTCTTATTAATGACGACCTAAATACCCCCAGATCCTTAGCTCTGACCTGGGAAGTAGTTAAAAGCAAGAAACTTTCAGATAAAGAAAAATATCAGTTATTGACTGATTTTGACAGGATATTCGGACTTAACCTGGATAAAGTTAAAAAGACCGAGATACCTGAGAATATAAAAAAACTGGCTCAACAAAGGGAAAAATACAGAAAAAACAAGGAGTGGCAGAAAGCTGACCAGGCCAGAAAGGAAATAGAAAGCTTGGGTTACAAAATAGAAGACACTGCGGAAGGGATTAAAATCAGGAAAATATAAAAAGGTTAGCTTTTTGCTAACCCTTAGAAGAACTGAGGAATCCTTAAGGTAACACTCGCTTTGATCGCCTTTTCAAATCCCGGAAAAAGCTTGAGCATTGAAGATTCTTTTCCGTCTTTTTTCCGGATGAAAGCCTGTCCGTTGTCCGCGATGATAACGCAATCCAGCTGCTTGTTCGCTTCAGTTGTAGTCATTATATCGAAGACGAAAACAATACCTATTTTTTCCCAGTTGTTCACCCATTCTATGACGTGCTGGGGAAGTTTTTTGTCCGGCCACAGGAAAACACCGGCCTTATTACTGGGAACAACTTCTCTGAGCGCTATTTTACTTTCTTTTTCATAAAAACCGAGCGACGGCCCGAATCTGTATCCTGCTATCTTGAAAATGATCGATAACATTATCACGATTGATGCTGACATCAATAGAAGACCAAAACCCGGGCTGATTTTTCCTGTAAGAAAAATCATGAAAACGAGAGAAAGCATGGCCACTAAGAAAAGCGAATTCCACAAGAACTCCCTCTGACGCTGTACTCTGTCTGTAACACCCATCCTTAACACCCCAATGCAGTAAAGCTCTTTGTAAAAGAACCCCTGCTTAGCAGGGATTCTATCTTAAAAATAGGTTTTGTCAATTAACCTCTTTTTTCCTTTGCCTTCCTGCAAACCTCATAGAAATCTAAAACTCTCTGAGATATCTTGTCCCAGGAATACTTCTGGGCTTCTTTTAATCCCCATTCCCCCATCTTTTTTCTGAGCACTTCATTTCCCACCAATTCCCCCAGCCTTTGGGCTAGTCCGGCGGAATCCTTGGGCTGGGCCAAAAACCTCTCCCCCACCTTTCCCTTCATGAACTCCTTGTAGCCCAGATTGCTGAACCCAGTTATAGGTTTTCCAGAGGCCAAAGCTTCCAATAAAACAATGCCAAAGCTTTCCCCGAATATGGCAGGACTGCAGAATATGTCGCAAGTGGAAAAATACCTGGGCAGCTCACTGTCTTTCCTGTAGCCCTCAAAATACACCTCTTTCAAACCATTCTTTCTGACAAAATCCTCGCATTCCTGCTTCAATGGGCCTGAACCTACAATTATCAGGCGCAGATTAGAAAATCTCTTCTCTAATATCTTGTAAGCCTCAAGAAGGTATATCAGTCCCTTCCTTTCTTCTATCCTGCCCACAAACAGGATATTTATCTTGTCCTTAGAGGCAAACTTCCTGATAAGCCCTTTATCGGGTCCGAATTCCTTTAAATCTATGCCGTTGGGTATCACAATCTTGGGCTTGGAGAACTTCCTGAAAGGCTTAAGATTCAGGGCAGCCACCCCTATTATCCCGTCTATCTTCCAATTAATGATTCCGTTGAACAGATCCAGAAAAACAGGCAGGCTCTTGAAAAACCTGCTTCCGTCCAGGTTGGCATGGAAAGTCAGAACATTCAGAGATTTGGACCTTTCCAGAATCTGGACAGCTGAAGGAAACCCGAAATTATGGAAATGGAGAACATCAAAAGCCTCCTCCTTTAAAGTCTTTTCCAGAGATAAAGGATTGAAATGAATATCTAGATCAGCCTGAGTTCCTGCAAACTTCAGAGGAAAGGAAGTACCCAGAAGTATCACGTCTTTCCCGTAATCCTCCGAGGCTTTCCTTCTTGGAGCTATGATTTTAACATCAATCCCCTTTTTCTTGAATTCTCCGTACAATCCCAGGATGTGGTTCTTGACCCCTCCGGGATTGTCAAAAGAATGGGAAGATATTAGGCCTACTTTCATGTGATTGCCAAGATATTTAATCTCTGATATATTATATCAGACGAATCCAATACTATCCATGAGCAATTCTGACCTACCTGACAAAAAACCTCCTCAGTCCTTAGAAGCTGAAAAGTCCCTTTTGGGCTGTTTGCTGTTGGACAAGAACTCCATCATCAAGATAGTTGATTTCATAAAGCCCGAGGACTTCTATAGGGCAGGCCACCAGGAGATCTACCAGACCTGTATAGAACTGTTTGAGAAAAGCGAGCCCATAGACATTTTAAGCGTGGCCAATAGATTGAAAGAAAAGAGTAAACTGGAGGAAGCAGGAGGCAACAGCTATCTTACAGAACTGGTCAATTCAGTGCCCACTGCCTCAAACATCTCAAGCTATGCCAGGATAGTCCAGAGAAAAAGGATACTCAGGGATTTGATAGAAACGGGCTCGGAAGTGACGCTGCTGGGCTACAACGAAAGCGAAGACCCTGAAGTATTATTGGACTCAGCTGAAAAGAAAATATTCAGCATTGCCCAAAAAGGGCTTTCCCAGGTCTTTATACCGGTAAAAGAAGGCCTGGCAGAAGCATTTGAAAGGATAGACAAGCTTTCCAAGCACAAGGGAACCTTAAGGGGCCTTGCCACCGGTTTTACCGCCCTAGACAACATGCTGGCAGGATTCCAGAAATCAGATTTAATAATTCTGGCAGCCAGACCCTCAATGGGCAAAAGCGCTTTAGCCATGAATATAGCAACCCATGTGGCCATTCAGGAAAAGGTTCCTGTAGGCATATTCAGCCTGGAAATGTCAAAAGACCAGCTGATTGACCGTCTGATAGCAGACCAGGCAGGACTGGACCTCTGGAGATTAAGGACAGGAAAACTCTCTGACCAGGGAGAAGACAATGATTTCCAGAGAATCCAGAGCGCCTTAGGAGCTTTATCAGAAGCCCCGATTTACATTGACGATACATCTCTGGTTAATATCCTGCAGATGAGGGCCATGGCCAGAAGGCTCCAGGCTGAAAAAGGCCTTGGATTAATCATTGTTGATTATCTCCAGCTGATGGATCCCAGAAACACCATGGCCAGTATGGTCCAGCAGATGACTGAAATCTCCAGGTCCCTCAAATCATTGGCCAGGGAATTAAACATTCCAGTATTGGCCTTATCCCAGCTTTCCAGAGCCGTGGAGCAGAGGACACCACAGATACCCAGGCTTTCAGACCTGAGAGAATCAGGCTGCTTAACAGGAGACACCCTGATAACCCGGGCTGACACCGGAGAAAGAATAGCCATTAAAGACCTGGTGGGGCAAAAAGATATTCCTGTGCACAGCCTGAATGAAAGCCTGCAAATAGAAGAAAGAAAAATTTCCAGGGTTTTCTCCAGCGGCAGGAAAATGACCTATGAAATGACCACCAGGAGCGGCTTTAAGATAAAAGCCTCGGCCAATCATCCCTTCAGGAAAACGGACGGCTGGACAAGGCTAGATGAATTGAAGCCCGGAGACCGCATTGCTACCCCAAAGGAGATAAGCATAAGCTCGGCCAGAAACCAGATGTCTGACAATGAAATAATTTTGCTGGCCCATCTTTTAGGAGACGGATGCATACTCCCCAACCAGCCCTATCATTACACCAGCGCCGATGAAAAGAATGTAGAAGCGGTGGCCAAGGCAGTTAAAGAACTGTTCAACATCAAGCCCAAGAGAGTGAAGCAGAAAAACTGGCAACATATCTACCTGACCAGCCCTTACCATTTGACCCACAACAAGCGCCATCCCATCAGCAAATGGTTTGAAGACCTGAATATCCAGCGCCTGCGTTCTTATGAAAAGGAAATTCCCCAAAAAGTCTTTTCTTTAGACAACAACAAGCTGGCTCTGTTCTTAAAGCATTTGTGGGCCACCGACGGCCATCTGGGATGCAGACAATGTAAGAGAAGCGAAAGAGCAACCCTTTATTATGCTTCAACAAGCGAAAAATTGGCCCAGGCAGTCAAGCAACTTTTGCTGAGATTCGGCATCAGAAGCAAGATTTATGAAAGCAAAAAGGGCAATTACAGAATCTGCTATCAGGTACATATTGAAGGAACTGCCCACCAGATGGCTTTCTTTAAAGAAATAGGCTGTTTTGGAGACAAAGGCGCCGCCATCCCTCAAATCATAAAGAAGCTGGAAAAGATTAAAACCAACACCAATCTTGATGTCTGGCCCAAAGAAATATGGCAACTGGCCATAGATCCTGCCAGGAAAGAAAAAGGCATTTCTTGGAGGGATTTCAGCGCAGGAATAGAAACTCAATACTGCGGGAATACCTTGCTTAAAAGCGGCATCGGGATCGAAAGGATGCAAAGGATTGCCAGAATCCTGCAATCTCCCGTAATTAGCAACATGGCAAAAGCCAATATATTCTGGGATGAAATAGTTTCCATTAAGCCCTTGAAAATTGAGGAAGTTTTTGACGCTACGGTTCCAAAAACCCACAACTTTCTGGCTGACGGGATATTGGTCCATAACAGCATTGAGCAGGACGCGGACGTAGTATTATTCATCTATAGGGAGGACAGGTACAGGCAGGACAGCACCAAGAAGAACATAGCTGACATCATCATTGCCAAGCACAGGAACGGTCCTGTGGGCAAGGTAGAGCTCTTCTTTGACGATGCCAGGGTCTCCTTTAGGAACCTGGATAAGACATACCAGGAATAAGATGAATTTCATTGAGAAGCTGAAAAACATATTCTCCAAGTTCCCCACGGTCGGGCCCAGGACAGCCGCCCGATTTGTTTTCTATCTCATAGAAAGGCCCAAGGAAGAGATAGATGAATTAATAAATGCCTTAAATGAAATGAAGGAAAAGGTGAAAACCTGTTCCTTCTGCTTCAATCCTTTTCAAAGCGAAGGAGATTTATGCGAAATCTGCTCCAACCCGGGCAGGGATAAAACAACCGTCTGCCTGATGGAAAAAGAAACAGATCTGATTGCTTTTGAAAAAACCAAGAAGTACAAGGGATTGTACTTCATAGTGGGAGGCACTGTTTCCAATTTAAAGAAAACTGATTTCCAGAAATTAAGAACCAATGCACTGGAGGAAAGAATCAAGAACCATCCAGAAATACAGGAAATCATAATTGCTTTTAATCCCACCACAGAGGGAGAAGCCACTGCCCTGTATTTTGAAAGATTTTTAAAACCCTTGGGAAGAAAAATAACCAAACTGGCCAAAGGACTGCCCACCGGAGCTGAATTGGAATATGCTGATGACGAAACTCTGGGAGCGGCCTTAGAAGGAAGGAAATAGCTCAAACCATCAAGAAAAGCAGCTTTATAAGCTGCTTTTCTTTTACTTCATTCCCTTTTTCCAGGCCATAAATGATTACGAACTAGAAAAAAGAAAAGAGGAAAGTTATGTTGCCAGAATCTTGGCAATGCAATCTAGTACCTCGGGATTGCCCCTGAGGCCATCCGGACCATCATGCCTGACTTTGGGAAACTTGTAGGTACGTATCCAGGCTGGAGTTTTTGAAAATCTTCCTAGAAACTTACCCAAGCTGCCTTCTATCTGAAAGACAGCAATTTCATGTGTGGGCCAGCCTCTGAAAAGAATCTCGAAATACTCGTTTCCCTTTTTCATGGCCTGAATTGAAGGCCAGTCGTAAGAGGCGTTTCTTTGCCAGATAAAAGCCCAAATTCGAAGCAACCAGGCCGGCATCCCAGAAACTGGAGTTTCCAGCATGATGACTTTCTTGATTCCCAGAGCCCTGTAAGCCCTGGCCAAATCGCAGGCCACAAGTCCGCCCATCGAATGACCGATGATTGCGTCAACCTTGGTCAGCCCTTGTTTCCTTATTTCTTCAGCCAGTTTATCTGTAGAATCCCGGAGGGATTGCTTAGTAGGCTTGCCCTCACTGTAAGTGAGGGAAAAAACCTTCCAGCCGCAATTCTCCAAGCGCTCTTTTATTTTCTGCCCCTTTTCTTGAGGATCGAAATTGCAATCCTGAAATCCATGAATGAATACAACATTTCCTGCCACCCGACATCACCTCCTTAGCGATCAGATGGCTATATCTGTCCGCTAGCCCCATGTAGGAACAACGGACAGATTTAGCCATCCAATCCTTTCCTCTTTGAATTTTATGAAAGAGCTTTCCTCTTTTTTCAAAACCACAATCCAATATTCTAGTTTTAAAAAAAGGGGGAAGAAAGAAAACTTTCAGACAACATTATCTTCTTCTACCAACTCCCTTCCCAATTTTCATCTTCCTGCTTGTTAATAATATCCCCGATTGTTCTTATGGGTTCGGCGTCGTGTTCTGCGTAACTCAAGACAGGAAACCTTCCTCTTAGAATAATGTAGGGGGGTAAATTGATAATGTCTATTCTGTCTTCTTTTGTGTCTGCATTAAAAATCATCGGAAAACGAGCAAGAGTGTCCTCATATAAGTAGAAGCGGTTAGTGTAGCAATCCGGATCGCTCCTCATTTCTTGCAACTCACTAACTCTTCTTAAGTACGTCTGAGCCTGTTTCTCGCTCATGCCCAGACTTAAGAATTGCTTCTTTATTCTCTCAAGCTCTTGCAGATTCCTTTGCTTTATGGCTTGCAGTTCAGTTTCTATTTCTGAAGACATTAAGAAAGAGTGTCCTGAATAATTCTCTCCTGCAACCGCTTCAATGATTTTCCTTAGTTCTTCTTGGTTTATTTCCACAGTAATCACCAGCGGCCATCCCCTTTCTTGTATGCAGGATAGCCAATTTATCTACCAACCCTGATAAACAAATTGGCTACCCCGAAGTCTTTCCTTCCCATATATTTCTCCTTTAAAGAACTTAATATACTATATATTATACTCTAAAATACCATTTTGTCAAGTTAAAAGCGGGCCTAAGCCCGCTGACTAATTCTATATATGGCCTATTCCCTGGCCCCCAGTTTAGTTATCTCCACTTCGGTAAAGGCCTGCCTGTGCCCTTTCTTGACCTTGTAGCGCTTCTTGGGCCTGTATTTGAAGGCAATGACCTTCTTGCCTTTCCCCTGCTTTAAAACCTTACCAGAAACCTCGGCCCCTGCAACAAAAGGATTCCCTATCTCCACCTTCTTGTTCTTTTCCAAAAGCAAAACCTGCTTGAAGACAACTTCAGAACCCTCTTTCTTGTCCAGCTTCTCTATTCTTAATGTTTGACCCGGAACAACCAGATACTGCTTGCCTCCGGTTTTAATTACTGCCAACATGCTTTATAGGTTACTATTCCAGCAACGGTTTGTCAACCTCGCTGATCTCTTTTATTTTTGTCTCCTCGCCGGTAATCTTAACCACGTCCTTGTCTATCTTGGCAAACTCCTTGGAGGCCTTGTTAAAAGCGCCTACCGTGGCATCTAAATGGCTACCAGTCTTTCTGGCATATTCCTGGTAAGTGGCCAGATGCTTTCCCAAGCGTTCTACTTCCTTTATAATCTCCTGGGCCTGTTCAGATATCTTCTGGTTCCTTAAGCCCTGCAAAACCGTCTGGAGATAAGCCAGAAATGAAGTAGGAGAAACCACTATCACCCTCTTCTTGCCAGCATAATAGATCAGATTATTGGTCTCCTCAGTAATGGCCCCCACTTTGTTAATCAGCAAATCATAATAAACAGCTTCTGAAGGTATGAACATGAAAGCAAAATCCATGGTCTTTTTCTCAGGCTTGATGTACTTGGAGGTCTCTTCTATCCTGGCCTTCAGATCTCCTATAAAAGCTGTCTCGTACCTTTTCTTCTCGTTGGCATCAGAAGCCTCCACCATGCGGTTGTAATTCTCCAGGCTGAACTTGGAATCAATGGGAATGACGTTCTTTCCAACGAAAATGGCTGCATCAACAATCAGATTGCTCCCGGTCTTTTCATCCTTTCCCAAGCTGTACTGCATCTGATAAGTTCCCGGGGGCAAGACGTTCTTTAAAACAGTTTCCAGATAATACTCTCCCAGCACTCCCCTTTGCTTGGGGTTCTTAAGAATATCCTGCAGCTTATTCAACTGATCCGTATATCCTACTATCTGCCTGTTGGTCTCATCCAAACGCCCCAGCTTTTCAGTCACGTTCTGGATTATCCTATTGCTCTGTTCTGCCTGCTTCTGGATGAACTGAACCGACTCAGTCATATTCTTGCCCATTGTCTCATTGAGCTGGCCCATCTGGTTCTGGAGCAAAAGCAAAGAGCTGCTCTCAGCCGGATTTCTGCGCACTAATAAAAAAATGGCTACCAGAAGCAGTATTATGATTACTGAGAAAAAAATAATATCCATATAAGATAATTATATCCCAGAAACAAAGCCTATTCCAGATCTTCCCAACTCAAAAGCTGGTCTTTCTTGATTTCTCTTTTAGCTTTCTTATTGAAGATTTTGTAAATATCCTTTGGCTTGATGCCTGTGCCGGGCCTTTTTACGGCTAGCATCTGCTCGGTGATCAAAACACCAGGGGCAATATCCTTTCTTGCCACCACGCTCCTGCAGCCCAGATCCCTTTCTACAAATTCTTTCTGGACAGGCTCTTTAACAGCGCTACCCAAAGCTTCCTCGACCCCCAGTTCTTTGATAATAGCCATGGGATTCTCCCCTGCCTTCACCCTTTTTTCTATTTCAACTGACCCCTTAATCATTTCCTTTAGCTCCTTGGGCTCCAGAGATGCTTTGTGGTCAGGCCCGGGCAGATTCCTGTCCAAAGTAAAATGCCTTTCAATCACGCAAGCTCCCAAAGCAATGGCTGCCAGAGACACTTCTATACCTAAGGTATGATCAGAATATCCTATTTCCAAGCCAAACTCCTTGGATAAAGTAAGCATCTGATTAAGATTTACCTGGTTTAAAGGGGTGGGATATAAAGAAGTGCAGTGCAAAAGCACCATCTGATCATTGCTTTCTGATTTGACAGCCTCAACAACATCCTTAACTTCTTCAAGAAAAGAGCCTCCGGTAGAAATTATCATGGGCTTTCCCTTGCTGGCCACGTGCTTAAGCAAAGGTATATGGGTCAGCTCCCCGGACCCAATCTTATATGCCTCAACGCCCAGATTCTCCAGTAAATCAGCGCTCTTTTCATCATATGGAGTGGAAAGAAAGATTATCCCCTTTTCCTTGCAGTAATCGAAAAGCTCCTGATGCTCTTTCCGGCTTAATTCCAAACGTTTGATTAAATCGAAATGGGATTCCTCAATTTCCGTCTTCTGATATTGCGATAAGGGGGCTTTCTCAGCTACCAGCTCCTCTGCGGTAAAGGTCTGAAACTTGACCGCATCAGCCCCGGCTTCCAAGGCAGCATCAATCAGCTTTCTTGCCAAAGCCATGTCCCCGTTGTGGTTGACACCGGCCTCGGCTATGACAAAACAATGGCTGCCCTTGCCTATTGTTCTTTTTCCGATTGAAATCATATATTAAAAGAATATCTCAAAGTAAAGGAAAAGCAAGTAGATGACCAGAAGTAAAAATGCTTCTTTTTTTGTGATGTGCCTGTCGCTCCTGACAAAGAAAAAGAAGAAAAGGGAGGCCAGAACCAGAAAAATCCTGGCAATGGCAAAAGGAGAAAAATCAGCAATCTTAATGGGAGAAATCAAAGCTACCAGGCCCAGCACCAAGGAGCTGGGAATGATGACTGCGCCCATCAAATCCCCCAGGATGAGCCAGGTTTCCCCTTCTTTGGCTGATTTTACGGCAAAATATATCTCGGGCAAAGTGCTGCTGGCTCCGGTGATCAGGACTCCTATCAGAACCAGGGAAATGTTGAGGCCGGAGGCAAACATCTGGGCTGATTTCACAATGCCCTGGCTGGCGATAATCAAAACCAGGACCCCCAGAGCAACTTTCACCAGGTCGCCCACAAACTTGCCGAAGTGCTTGAGCCTGTTTACCCTGCGTCCGTCATATATCTTGCTGAACCTCTCTTTTTTAGAAAAAAGCCAGATGATGTAAAAAATAAACAGCCCTATCAGAACCAGACCGTCCCCCCTGGAAAGCTCGGAATCCAGGACCAGAATCAGAGGCAAGACAGCTGAAATAATGGTAAAAATGGCTGTTGACTGAATTACCCTGCTGTTGGCCGGGATGCCTCCCTTGGCAAAAAAAGCTGCAAAAGCCACTCCAATGGTCAAAGCCACCAGATTATTTCCAGCCACGTCCCCGAAAGAAAGCTGGGGAATCCCGTGAAGAGCTGCTGACAGGCCCACAAACAGATTGGGCAGAGAAGAAGCAAAAGCAATCACAATGAAAGCCACCACGAATTCCTTCCAGCCCAGAAAAGTGGCTATCTTCATAAGGCTGTCCACCACCAGCTCGCCCACGAAATAGAAGGCGGCGCAGCAGACCAGAAAAAGCACAACATAAAACCAGACCATATTATTTGAAAAAGCGTATTATTTCGTAAATAATGCCGACCACGAAGATGAGCAGCCAGGGATAGACCAGGATATTCTTCTCGTTTATCTTATGGTACATCAAAAGTATCAGAATCCCGTCTATTCCCAGCATGACCGCTCCCACGAAAGATATCAGGGTAATGAAATTATTAAAACCCAGGAAAAACAGGATTAAAGGCACGAAACAGGTCAGGCCCCAGGCCCAGCCCCAATTCATTTTCAAATCGTAAATCAAAGATTTCTTTAAGGTAAGGCCGGCCGAGATGAAAGCATTGAAAGTGGCCAATAAACCGAACAGAAAAACCAGATGAACTGCTTTTCCGTCCATTGCGCTGGCCAGTCCCCCCAAAGCAGAAGGAGTGACCTTGGAACCGCTAACTCCTATAACCAGGAAAACAAACAAGAGATAGACCAGAATCACCACCAGCAAAGAAGAAACTATGGTCCTGCCCAGCAGATGCTTCCTGTCCATAATCATTTCCTCTGCCTCGGGAATTATGGAAGTTCCCCATAAGGCAAAAAG
>Ga0233423_10000157_pt1 | contig 41738 bp, 29 predicted proteins | sample Watercolumn_Mata_FD_180713 | JGI IMG/M metagenome (GOLD analysis project Ga0233423, IMG submission 180713) | Freshwater microbial communities from Lake Matano, South Sulawesi, Indonesia - Watercolumn_Matano_2014_112_MG | ecosystem: Environmental > Aquatic > Freshwater > Lake | place: Indonesia... | reverse complement strand
TTCCTGAAGCGGTATTTCCCGCTGGGCGGACGGCTGCTCCAGGCGTGACAGATCCAGCAGGTCGTTGATCATGCTGTTCAAGCGGCCGGTATGCCTGCGGATGATTTCCAGGAAACGTTCCGCATCCTTCTCATCCCGGATCGCCCCGTTCTGAAGGGTTTCAACGAATCCCTGGATCGCGGTGACCGGTGTCTTGAGCTCATGGGATACATTGGCCACGAAATCGCGCCGCAGGTTTTCGAGCTTCCGCAGCCGGGTCACATCGGTGGCGACCAGAAGAATCCCGGCTCGCCTTGATTCGGTGCCCCCCATGCAGGCCCCGTGCACCTGAAGGAAAACAACTCCGCCGTTTTCCAGTTGTATCACATCCTCGGCGGATTCACCATCCTTCCGGATTTTTTCGATGAGCCCCAGCAGCTCCGTATTCCGGAGAATCTCGTAGACATGCCTTCTGCGGACCTCTTCTGGACGCAGATGAAAAAGGTTTTCCGCGGACCGGTTGTAACGGACGATGCGGTCCTCGCTGTCCAGCACAAGAACCCCTTCGACCATGCCGGAAAGAATAGACTCCAGTTCATCCCTGTCCAGCCGTATTGTCTCCGTGCGCTCCCGCACGGATTCGGCCGTCCGGCTCAGGGCGGCGGCCAATGGATTCAGCGCAGGGGCAGGCACTTCGTAGAGCCGTTCCTGAAATTCGCCTCTTTCATAGCGGCTGATCGTCCGGATCAGGAGATTGGCGGATTGCCGGATGCGGTATGCATTCAGCAGGGACAATGCAGCCAGAATCAGACCCGCTGACAGAGTGAGAATTCCAAAGCGGAAATGGGCCGCCCGCACAACGGAATCCGCTTCCTCCAGCGATTTGGATGTACGGCTGACTGCAACGATGCGGCCGTCCTGGATGATCGGGACTGCCACGTACATCATCTGCAGCTCCCGGGTCAGGGAGTAGCGTCTGGAAACGCCCGTACGTCCGGCCAGTGCCTGGCGGATTTCCGGCCTGTCCAGATGCCCGGACATTTCGCGCGGATTCGTTTCCGAATCTCCCAGAACTGAGCCGTCGGCCAGGATGAAGGTGAATCGTGTACGCTTGGACTTGCCCAGGGTTTTGCACAGGTCATCCGTTTTCTTCAGATCACCGGAAACAATTCCGGGGGAGGCCAGGTCCGCGGCCAGTCTTGCGTCCGATTCCAGGCTTGCGATCAGCCGGTCCAGGGCCAGGTTGCGGAACCGTCTCGATCCATCCCAGAATGCCAGGAGAAAAAGGATGAGGATCAGAAGCAGCTGCAGGGGCGGTGGTGAGAGGAACCGTCTGATGGTTTTGAACATGACTCACTCCATGAAACGGTATCCGATTCCGTGAACGGTCTGTATCAACCCGCCTGCGGTTTTGAGCTTTTTGCGCAGGCCGACGATCTGGACGTCCACGGAGCGGTCTGTGACCGGATAATCCGAGCCCTTGACTGCATCGATGATCTGGGCGCGCGTGAACACCCAGCCCGGGTGCCTCGCCAGCAGATGGAGCAATGCGAATTCGGTGGCCGTCAGCTCAACGGATTTTCCGTCCACCCGTGTTTCGAAACGTTTCGGATCCAGGCTCAGGTTGTGGATGTCGATCTTTTCCTCTGTGCCGGCAGGGGCGGCCGTCCGCCTCCGGAGCACCGTCCGCACCCTCGCGATGAGCACGCCCGGGCTGAAGGGCTTGGTGATGTAATCCTCGGCCCCAAGTTCGAGGCCGGCCACGATGTCCGCATCCTCGGATTTGGCTGTGACCATGATGATGGGGATGCGTGCCGTCTGTTCGTCCCTCTTCAGAATCCTGCAGATTTCAAAACCGTCCATGCCGGGCAGCATCAGGTCGAGCAGGATCAGATCCGGCTGCTTCCTATGAATCTCCCGCATGGCCTTTTCACCCGAGTCCATGCAGGAAACCGAATATCCTTCCTTTTCCAGGTTGTAGCGGGACAGTTCCCGGATGTCCTCGTCGTCCTCGATGATCAATATATTTGCTTTAGACATATCGGGTCGGCCTGTTCAAATAAATGGCTCCGGTTGGGTTGAAGCCCCCCGGCGGCGGCCTGCCGGGGTCAGCGCTCGCCATCGGATTCAAGAAAAAAGAGCGTACCGGAACATCGCCCGGTACGCTCCCATGTCCAGTCGGCTGCGGCTCAGGATTTCTTGGTTTTTTCCGCGGCCTTTTCCTTCAGCAGCTCGGCGATTCCGGCGATGCTTCCGAGTATGCCGCTGGCTTCATAGGGCAGGAACACCTTGGTGGCCTGGCCGTTCGCCATCTTTTCAAGGGCTTCCAGGTACTTGATGGCGATCAGGTCGTTGGTCGGATTGCCCTTGTGGATGGCTCCGAATACGGTCTGAATGGCCTCGGATTCCCCCAGGGCCACGGTCAGCTTCTGGTATTTCTGGGCGTCTGCAACCTTCTGTATGGCCATGGCCTCCCCCTCGGCCTTGAGTATGGCCGATTGTTTCTGGCCTTCGGCCTCCAGGATGACAGCCCGGCGTTCGCGTTCGGCCTTCATCTGTCTGTGCATGGCCTCGGTCACGTCGGAGGGGGGCTCGATGCGCTGGAGTTCCACGCGGGAGACGCGCGTCCCCCATTTGTCCGTTGCATCGTCCAGGATCTGGCGCAGTTTTGTGTTGATGGTCTCGCGCGAGGTGAGGGATTCGTCCAGGGCGAGGTCGCCGACCAGGTTCCGGAGATTGGTCTGGGCGAGCTTGGTGGCAGCCATGTAGAAATTGGCGACGTTGTAGGTCACCTTGACCGGGTCCGTGATTTCATAATAGATCACCGCATCCACTTCCACCACGACATTGTCCTTCGTGATCACGGACTGGGGGGGGACATCGACCACCTGCTCCCTCATGTCGATCTTGATCACCTTCTCCACGACAGGGACAATGATGTTGAGCCCGCTGTCCAGGGTGCGCTGGTACTTGCCCAGCCTTTCCACCAGGCCTTTCTGGTACGGCCGTATGATCTGGATGCCCTTCAGGACAATGACGAAGACGATGAAGGCAAATAGGATCTGAAGAAGAGGCATATCAACCTCCCTGGTTTTGGCGTTTGACGATCAAATGGGTCCCGTCTACCCGGCTGACTGTCACCTTTGTCCCTTTGGGAATGACATCATCCGATTCCGAATTGGCGCGCCATTCATCCTTGCCGATGCGCACCCTTCCGGTATTTTTGTTGTTGTCAACAGGTTCGAGCACGATCCCGTTCTGTCCGACGGCGCGGTTGGCCCCGATCCCTTCGGGCTGGTCTTTCGTGATCCTTTTGGCGAAAGGCCGTGAGATCAGGAACAGGAGAAAGGACACACCGCCGAAGGCAAGCCATTGCCATCCCACGCTGACATGGAGAATCCCCAGCACGCCTGCTGCTGCAGCTCCGATACCGAACCAGAAAATGAAAAAGCCGGCGGTGAAAATCTCGGCGATGATAAAAATGGCCGCAATGATGAACCAGATCATCCACCCTTGAATATCCATGATTTTTCCTCCTGACATAATGTACCCGTCTCAATAACATAAATGCTTTCCGGATGAAAGTCAAGCAAATTTATGGCTGTGGGCAGGGCTGAAACCGGATCATGGGGCTTGATGCGGGGAATGGAGGAATCAGGGCCTACCCTGCCCATGCCCGGGATCTGGACAAACTGTTCCAGGCGCGCAATCTCCAGGTGAATCTGACAGCGGGCGCATTCCCCGGGGTTTGCCCCGGGGTAAGCGAGAGAGTCCGAATGTCATTTTCCTTGCAGATCGAAGAATCCCCACCGCTTGCGGCGTGGAGCTTCAATCTGACATCGAGCGCATTCCCCGCGGTTCACTGCCGGGGAGATTCGATCTTCAATAAGGCTGAAAACGCATCAAGAGTCCGCAACGGGGGATGGGGGAAAGACGTACCCTGCCCGCGGATGATGGCGGCCGGACGGTCCCGTCACGGATCCTCGATGCAGTTCCTGAACCTGCGGCGGAACCGCAACAGGTGAAAATGGTTCAAGGGAATGTGCGCTGTTTGTCCTTGACAAAACTGCGAATTTGTCTTAACTTATTAAAAATTAAGATCCGGAACCATACATGAAAAAGCATTTTTATGTGTTGACCGCAGTGGCGGCTGTACTTGCCGGGTGCGCCTACTTCAACACCTTCTACAACGCCCGTGTCTATTTCAACAAAGGGTACGAGGTGGTGAAGAAAGACAAGGAAGGCAAGGCCGATTCGAATGCCAAGGCCAATTTTCAGAAATCCATAGAGAAATCCTTCACGCTGGTCCGCGATTACCCCAAGAGCAAGTATGTGGACGACGCGCTGCTTCTGATGGGGAAATCCTATTACTACCGGGAGGAATACGCCCGGGCGGAGAGAAAATTTTTTGAATTGGCGATGAATTTCCCGGGCAGCGAAATGGTCCCGGAGGCGCGTCTCTGGCATGCGAAGACCCAGCTTGCCATGGAGGAGTACGAGGCCGCGGAGACGGAATTCCTGGAACTCCTGGAGCAGGACCTGCCGCGGGTGATACGCGGCGAGGCGAGTTATTTCCTGGGAAATCTCTATTCCAAAAACAAATCATACGGAAAGGCGATAGAGGCCCTCAAGGTGACGGTCGAAGACGGCGACGAGGAGTTCAGGGCCAAGTCCCTTTTCTCCATCGGAGCCAATTATGACTCGCTTGGCAGCTATTCAGAGGCTGCAGAGGCCTTCAGGAAGGTGGCGGAAGCCAATCCTTCCATCGAACTGGAATTTGAATCCAGGTTCCGCTACGGACAGATGCTGAAGCTGACAGGCAAGGAACAGGAGGCGATACAACTGTTCGAAAAGCTGCTCAGCGTGGAACAGAACAAGAACCGGGCGCCGGATATGAGGCTGGAGATAGCCGACTGTCTGGCCCGTACCGGGGATTTCCAGGGTGCAGTGATCAGCTACGACGACATCACCCGTGAATTCCCCAGATCCATTCATTCCACAAAGGCCTATTATTTCCTCGGAAAGCTCTATGAGGAGGACAGGAACGACCTGGACCGGGCGTTCGACAATTTCACGAGGGCCAAGGGCCAGTCTTCGAGGTCCGTGTATTCCGATTCGGCCGAATCCAAGGCCAGGGACATCCTGCGTTACAGGGCTTTGAGCCAGGTCGTGGAAAAGGGTCTGAAGGGGGAGAGAGGGGAGCTCCTTCTGGAATTAAAGGAGGAGGAGAAGAAGGACACCCTCAGCTTCGACCGTCTTTACGCCATGATGGACAGCAGTCAGAACGACTCGGGCAAGATCCAGGTCCTTGTGCGCGTGGGAGGTCAGGCATTCTGCGATTCCATTCTCAGGGAGCCCGAGCGCATCGAGTACGACCGGAAATTCAAGCGGGACCAGCCTGATCCGGGAGAAAAACCGCTTGTGGAATGGTACGAGTGGTTCAAGAACGGGCGGATGCCTGCGGAAGACGACCTGCTTACGGAATTCAACAAGCTGCAGAGGCGGCTCAAGAGTCTCGAGAAGGCGGAACTTGCAGAGAACCCGGAGCTCAAATCCTTCAGGCTGGAGGAACTGGACAAGAACCTGTTTCTGCTGGGCGAGCTGTACCTGTTCCGGTTCAATCAGGCGGATTCCGCCATGGAGCAGTACAGGCGCATTCTTGACCGTTTCCCCCAAAGCCCTTACGCGCCCCAGGCCCTTTACAATCAGGCCTATATTCTTTCCAGGCTGAAATCCGATTCGGCAGCCGCAAAAGCCGTGTATGAGAGGCTCATCAGGGATTATCAAGGGACCAGGCACGCGAATGCAGCCCTGCGATCCCTAGGCCGGTTCGGAGACCAGGCGGTTCTGGATTCCCTGTCTCTGGCCTTTTCGGAGGCTGAAGACATGCTGCTCGAAGTCAAAGACGCGGAACAGGCATTCAGGCGATACCAGGAAATCTATCAGCAGGATCCTCATTCAAGGCTGGCGCCCAAGGCGATCTATTCGATGGCCTGGATCAGCGAGAACCGCATGAACAGGCCGGAACAGGCATTCAGCCTCTACGACAGCCTGCAGAGGGCATTCCCCGAATCCGCCTTTGCGCTGGAAAGCCAGAAAAAAGTCCTGCTTTACAGGGAGGAAATGCAAAAGCAGGCGAAGCAATCCGAGATGCCGGATTCGCTTGCCGCAACTCCGGCAACCGCGGATTCCCTGAAACCGGACTCCCTGAAACCGGACTCCCTGAAGGCTGGGTTGATGGATCAGAAGACGGATTCAACCGGAATCGTGGAGCCGGGGTTGAGATCGGAAAATCAGCGGCCACCCGCCAGGCAGCGGCAGCAGGGGGATGAGCCGCGCGAACGGCCTGTCCCGGCAAAACCTGCGGAACAAGCACCGGTCATGCAGCCCGGGGAAGAGCAGCCGCCGCCGGGAAGGGATTGAAATTTCCACGCGTCGCACGGCGGTGCGCAGGAGCATGGCATGCGTTGCACCAGCGGGAGTAGGTGGCTCGACTCGCCCGCTGAATCAAACTCCCCTGCATCGGGTTGCGGGGGAATCTTCGATCTGAAAGCAAAAAGGCGTTGTATGGATTTTCGGATCCGGTGCTGCGCAGGGGATCTGCGACAAGTCCTGAACCGTGCAAAAGGCGCCTTTCTTCATCGGCATTGAAGCCCTGCAGCAGCACGCGGCGGGGAATCTTAGATCTGTTAGGAAGAAAATAGGGATATTCTCTCGCTTGCCCCGGGGTGAGCGCTCGCTGACAGATTCAAAGGCTGCCGTTGGAAGTGCCAGATGTAAGGCGGTTTACCCGCCTGCTGACCCTGTGGTAGGCAGCGGGGAGTATGCTTACTGTCAGAAGATGACGGCCTTCCGGGTCTGGAAACTTCATCCGGAGTTTTGGTTTCAATGTCCAATCTTGGCGGCTCCATGAAAATCCGGATTGTATCCTGCCGGATCATCAGCCAGGAATCCATCACGGAACGGATCCGGAGAATGGTCCTGCAAGCGCCGGAAATCGCCCGTGAGGCGAAACCGGGGCAATTCCTTCATGTCCGGGTCCATCCCTCCTGGGATCCCCTTCTCAGGCGTCCATTCAGCATTCATGCGGCAGACGGAAATACCGGCCGCATCGTTCTGCTCTACAGGGTGATCGGGAAGGGCACCGAATTTCTCCGTTCCCTCGGCGAAGGCGATTCGGTCGATGCCATGGGGCCGCTGGGCAACGGATTCCATCTCGGCCGGAACCTTTCTCCCGCACTGGTCATTGCAGGCGGCCTTGGCAGCGCACCCGCCTTCTTCCTGATCAGCAGACTCCTGGAAACAGGCAGGCCCGTGACCTTTCTCTGGGGGACCCGCAGCGCTGCGGAGATTTTCGGGCTCGACCGGTTCCGGGCTGAAGGCGTTGACATACGCCTGGCTACGGATGACGGGTCACTCGGGCGGGCCGGGACTGTAACAGGCCTTCTGAAGGAGTTTCTCAAGGAAAAGAAATCCCTGGAAAATCTTGAGGGTTTTGTCTGCGGGCCAAAACCCATGCTGGCTGCGGTGCAGGCCCTGGCCGGAGGCATGCCTTTTCCGGTTCAGGCATGCCTGGAAGAACGAATGGCCTGCGGCACAGGTGTCTGCCAGGGTTGTGCGGTGAAAATGCGTTCCGGTTCCCTTGGCATGGTCTGCAGCGACGGCCCCGTCTTCCCTCTGGAGGAGGTTGATTTTGGCGGTTGATCTTTCCGTGCGCATCGGATCCCTGGTTCTCAAGAATCCTATCCTGACCGCGTCGGGGACATTCGGTTACGGCACGGAATATTCCGAATACTTCGATCCGTCCCGCCTGGGCGGAATCGTGACCAAGACCATCACCCTGGAACCACGGGCGGGCAATCCCATGCCAAGAATTGCAGAAACACCGGCCGGCATGCTCAATTCGATCGGATTGGCCAATGTGGGGGTGGAGAGGTACATCGCGGAAAAACTGCCGCTGCTGGAAAGGCTGGATACGGCAGTCATCACCAATGTGGCGGGAAATACAGCCGACGAGTTCGGAGCGCTGATCCGCAGGCTCGACGGCCTGGGCCGCATCGATGCGTTCGAGATCAACATCTCCTGCCCCAATTTGAAGAAGGACGGTCTGGCATTCGGCATGGACGCGGAGGCGACCCGGGACGTGGTCCGCCGGGTCCGTTCCGAGACGGACAAAACGGTCATCGTCAAGCTGACGCCGAACGTCACGGATATCGTGTCCGTCGCCCAGGCCGCTGTGGAGGCAGGCGCAGATGCCCTGTCGCTGATCAACACGGTTCTGGGCATGCGCGTGGACATTGAAACGCGCAGGCCTGTTCTGGCACGCATCACCGGAGGGCTCAGCGGACCGGCCATCAAACCGATCGCCTTGGCCAAATTGTTCCAGGTGAAGCGGTCCATCGGTGTGCCCCTGATCGGCATCGGCGGCATCATGACCACAGGCGATGCCCTGGAATTTTTCTTCACCGGCGCCACGGCCGTACAGGTGGGCACGCTGAATTTCATCGATCCCTCGGGTTCCGTTTCCATCCTGGCCGGACTGGTCCGCTGGTGCGAGGACAGGAACATATCCTCGTTTTCCTCCATCATCGGTACCCTTGTCCTGGAATCTCCCTCCAAACCATGAAAGCGCCCATACTCGAGAGCATCCTGAAAAGATCCAGCGTCCGGAAATTCGACAGCCGCCGCGTGGAACGGGATATGATTATAAGCTGCCTGGAAGCGGCAAGGCAGGCGCCTTCGGCGGAAAACAGCCAGCCTTGGCGATTCCTGGTTCTCGACGATCCGGAACTCGTGCGGGAATTCAGCCGGCATGCCTTCTCCGGGATATACCGGCCGACCGGCTGGGCGGCCGCTGCGCCTGTTCTCGTGCTCCTGCTGGCTGAACCGGACATGATCGCAAACAGGATCGGAAGATGGATACAGCGCCTGCCGTTCTACTTGCTGGACATGGGGATTGCGGGAACCCACCTGGTCCTGCAGGCGCAGTCCCTGGGCCTCGGGACCTGCTGGATCGGCTGGTTCGACATGAGAAAGACGCGCAAATTTTTCGATCTTCCGGGAGCCTACAAAGTGTGCGGGATGATCGCATTGGGATATCCGCTGCCGGGTCAATCCGATAGGATCAGAAGGCGCAAACCGCTGGAACAATTGGCCCAGTTCAATTCCTGGAAATGAGAATCATGGTTTCGAAATTGACCGGAGCCAAATTGCTCACTACGCGGAAATTGGCCATGCTTGCGGCAAAGATAATCCTGGCCGTTCTTCTGATGGCCCTTCTCCTGAAGCCCATACGGTTTTCGGAGGTTCTGCAAACCATGAGGAATCCGCGCAATCCCCTTTTTTTTGTCAGTGGATGGATCCTTCTGCTGCCGAACCTTTATCTCCAGTGGCTCAGGTGGCATTTGCTGCTCAGAAGAATCCAGAGGGACATTTCCTGGCGCGAATCCCTCTCGTCCCTCCTGGGAGGATTGTCGATTGGAACCGTCACTCCCGGAAGATTCGGTGAAATCGGAAGGGTGTTTTTCCTTGCCCGATGCGACAGACTGCGCGCCATGGGCATGCTCACGCTGGATAAATTCTATTCTTTCGTACTTCTGCTCCTTGGAGGAGGCTGGGGTCTTGTTGCATTCTTTTCATATCTTTTTAAATATCAATTGTTTGTACTTATACCACTCGGTTTTATTGGGATTCTTGTATCTATCATATTTATTTTAATATGTTTACATCCTGAATGGATTCGTTCTTTCGTTTACCAGGTTTCCGTTTTATTCCCTCACAGGGAAAAAATCAAACCCTTTCTGCAAAGCATGGATTTTTTCAAACAAACCCATGCTGTAACTCTTTTGCTTTTATCCCTATTATTATATGGGATTTATATTATTCAATTCTGTTTGTTTGCGCTGGCCTTCCAGAGAATTCCGTTCACCACCGCCTTGACTGCTACAACCTGCACCATGCTGGCGAAGACCATGCTTCCCGTCTCATTCGCGGATCTCGGCGTCCGTGAAGGGGCTTCCGTTTTTTTCTTTATGAAATTCAATGTAGAGAGACTAACTGCAATAGGCGGCTCCCTGGTTTTATTCCTCTGCAACGTTCTGTTTCCCTCACTCATCGGTTTATTTTTCCTACCGAAACTAGCCTTGAAACGACAGCCCAGAGAATAATTCCATACTTTAAATTTCATGGTATATTATTTGCATCTTCACTTATCCCTGGTGATTCGATCATGATTTGACCGGACCAATCAGAGGAAAGGGAAGCCGTCATGGTTTCATATCCTTCAGTGAAGCACCGCAGCAGGACAAAACCAAACGGAAAAAAGCGAAAAAGCCTGACGTATAAAAGCATGCTCCTGATCCTGGCCTGCGTCCTTTCCGTGCTGATCACTGCGATTTTCATCCGGCTATATTTCCACTCCGGGCGCAGGATGGAAGCACTCAGCCGCGAACTGGTCGATCTCCGCTCTGCCATGAACATCGACAGCGTCCGTCAGCACAAGATTCAGAAGGTGCTGGCCATCATCACCCGGTACAACCCCTCCCTGTCCTCCATGGAAGCCTACGATATCGCCGGTTCCATTTACGAAATGTCCATCAAATACACCAATCTCGATGTGGATTTGCTCTGCGCAGTCATTACGCATGAGAGCGCGAAGACATGGGACCCCCGCATCGTATCCAAGGCCGGCGCCATGGGACTCATGCAGGTCATGCCCGTGACCGGCATGTTCGTCGCCAACTATGAAGGGCTGACCTGGACGACGCCCGAGGAAGTGCTTTTCAATCCGGTATACAACATCCGCCTCGGATCCAGGCTCCTTTCCTCGCTGATCGAAAAATACAATCTGGAAGGCGCGCTGATCGCATACAACGGCGGCGAGAAACTGGCTGCCACATGGCTGACGAACGGCAGGGACAGCAACACCCTGTGGAAAGAGACGCGGGAATACGTGCCCGCCATCCAGACGCTGTATAAGAATTATCTGTCGGAAAAGCTCTGAGCATGCCTCCTGTTCGCGCTCTCCCCCTGGCGGAGCCGCGTTTCCGGTTCCCCTTGCCGCCCATCAACTGATTGATTGGTTTTTTGGATTCGATCCGGCACATGAAGGTCGCATTCATCAATTCCATCCGCATGTTCGGCGGCGGAGAAGTATGGCTTTTCAGGATCATGGAGGAACTGGAGCGGCGGGGGCACGGCGTGTTCCTTCTGTGCAGGCCGGGCACGCCGCTGTACATCAAAGCCGTCAGCCGGGGATTCCGCGTGCAGTCCCTCGCCATGCGCGGGGATCTGGATCCCCGCACCATTTATCTGACATGGAAATGGCTGCGCACGATACGCCCGGATGTTCTTGTCACCAACATGGACAAGGAGCTCCGTTTCGGCGGGCTGGCCGCCAGGCTCGCAGGCATGCGCTGCATCATCCCGAGACGGGGCATCGACTATCCGCTCAAGGACACCTGGATGTACCGCTTCTCCTATACGCGCCTCGCAACACGCATCGTGGCCAATTCGGAGGCCACCAAACAGGCCCTTCTGAGGAACAGCCCCTGGCTTTCCGGAGACCGCATCCGGGTGATTTACAACGGGATCGATGTCGAACCCTTTCAGCAGGCCGATCCAGTCGCTTTCAGGAGAAAGGCCGGATTTCAGCCGGGAGACGTGGTTTTCGGTTTTGTCGGACAGCTCGATGAACGCAAGGGAGTGGACGTTCTGGTCGAGGCTTTCGGCCGGTTCGCCCCGTCCCATCCGGCCGGCCGTTTGCTCATCGTCGGAGAAGGTCCGCTGGAATTCGACTTGAAAAAAGAATGCCAGCGTTTCAGGCGGCAGGTGTTTTTCTCGGGATACGTCGAAAATATCGAGCAGGTCATGAAATCCGTGGATGTTCTCCTGCTGCCTTCGCTCTGGGAGGGTTTTGGAATCGTCCTGATTGAGGCGATGGCAGCGGGCAAACCGGTGATTGCAACCCGCATCAGCAACATCCCTGAAATTGTGTCCCACGGAAGCGACGGATTCCTGGTGCCGCCCAGTGACCCTTCGGAGCTTTGCCGCTGGATGGATGTCCTTTACCGGGATCCGGGATTGCGAAAGAGAATGGGAGGCGAAGGCTCCCGCAAGGTTGCAGAACGCTTCACACTCAGGATCATGGCGGATGCGTATGAATCCCTTTTCCGCGAGTGCACCTGAAAAAAGGGATGAAAAGGCCGGATTGCCTGATTTAATTTTGGTACATTATTTGCAAATAAAGATGATGAAATTGATTTAATCTTTTCAAAATCTTAAAAAATCGCCTTGGAGGGAATACGGCCATGTTCGTGGAACCTGGATTTCGGAACGAATATAATCTCTTTATTATTAATGTATTGCTTTTATTGATCTGCCCCTACTCGCCGAATCATACGCTTTCGCGTATTCTTCCCTTGAAACGTCTGTTTAAAAATGCTCAACCGGGTGGCACAAAGAGGCCTGATCAACCGGGGGCAGTTTCATTTTGTAATGATGAAGGCTGACAGGCTGAATGCGATGAACTTTCTTCGTGGAAAAAAATGGGTGTTCTTTCTTTGTCTGCTCGTGGCAGGGGATGCGATTCCCGGGACTTTTGAATCCGGATTGATGGCTTACAAGAAAAAGAACTATCGGGAAGCGCGTCGGGTCTGGGAGGAGCTGGCAGGCCAGGGCGATTCGCGCTCCCAGTTATGGCTGGGTGCTGTTCACATCCTGGGCAAGGGAACAGCCAGGAATTTTGCCAAGGCCTACGAATGGCTGATCATCGCATCTGATTCCTATCCTCTTGAGACGCAGATGCTCATCGACATGATCTGGCCTTATCTCGATGCCCGGGAACGGACCGAGGCGGCAAAAAGGGCTTCCAAATGGCAAGCCTGCAATACCCCGTGGGACCGGATCTGTGTGAATGCCTTTCAGGGTGATCCCCTGGCCCAGTACCGGATCGGTTGCGTGTTTTTCATGAATTCGGGGCCTGTGGATTACTCCAAAGCGGTCGAATGGTTCCACCTCGCAGCAGAGCAGGGGAATGCTCAGGCGCAGTTCAAGCTGGGCCTGCTCTATGACGCAGGCCTGGGTATTACGCAGAGCGACCGCCAGGCCCAGTACTGGTATGAAAAGGCGGCCAAGGCCGGTATCGTCAATGCATGGGTCATGCTGGGGGCGATGTACTGCGAAAACCGGAACACCGGCTTTTCGACCCGGGGCATCCGTTACCTCCGGATGGCTGCCATGAAAGGCAATGCCATTGCACAGGCCGCTCTCGGCGAGAAGTACGCGGTCGGAGCCGGTGTGCCCATGGATTCGCGCGAGGGTCTTCAATGGCTCAGCCAGGCTGCGGACAGGGGCGACACGGACGCACAGAACATGCTCGGCACGCTTTACCTTTCGGGGCGCGGTGTGCCCTGCAATCCGAACCAGGCCAGGAACTGCTTTGAAAGTGCCGCTCACCGGGGGGACCGCATCGCGCAGTACAACCTCGGGCTGATGCATTTTCAGAATTCAGGGACTGTGGAAAGCCTTTCGCAGGCCGCGAGGTGGTTTTTGAGGTCCGCCAGACAGGGTTTGCCCGAAGCCTGCCTGGGCATGGGGCGCATTTACCTTTCCGGTTACCGGATCAGAAAAGATTACATGAAAGCTTATTTATGGTGCAGCCTCGCCGCAGCCGGTCAGAACAGCGCCGTCAGGGCAACGGCGAGGAGCCTGATGCAGGACATGAGCCGCTCCATGCCGTTCAAGGATATCGTGGCGGCGCAGCAGATTTCCGCGCGGCTCTGGAAGGAGCTTCCTGTCGCGTCGATTTTTGACTGATCTTCCAAGCCCCCTTTCTTCCCGTATCAACCGATCCGCGTAATCCGGTCCGTCATCCCTCTTGATCAGGCCTTCCCGGACTCCCCGGACAGGGTTGCCGTCTCCGCCCTGCATCCGTCTGCAACGGGATCCCATGACACTCGGATCGAGGCCCGCCGGCAGCGAGCTGCCAGGGAGTGACAATTGCCATTTGCATGTTTGCCGTTTTTAGGCTATTTTATCACAGCGGCGTCGGCCGTTCGCAATCATCCATTCAGGAGGAGAGGGATATGAAACGGTCAGCAGGCTTTTTCGTCATGCTCATCGGGTCGTCCGTTCTTTTTTTCCAGGGCTGCGCTACAGAAAAGAAGATGCTCTGGAACGAAAGGGATTTCAGCGGTTGGGAATTCGTGCTTGAAGCGGACAGCATCCCGGCCCGCGATGTCTGGTCCGTCAAGGACGGGGTCATTCTTTGCAAGGGCGTTCCGAACGGCTATATGCGGACAAAGGAGTCCTATTCGGATTTCAGGCTGCATCTGGAATGGCGCTGGCCGGAGAAGGGCTACAACAGCGGCGTGTTTCTCCGCATCCAGCAGCCGGACCGGGTCTGGCCGAACTGCATCGAATGCCAGCTTTATTCCGGGGAAGCGGGCGATTTCGTCCTGATCGGCCGGAACAGGCTGACCGTCCATGATTCGGCTTTCAGCATCGAAGACAAATGGCAGGTGATACGCGGAAAACGGCCGGGGGCTGAGAATGCAGTCGGTGAATGGAACAGCTACGACATCGAAGCCAGGGGCGGCCGGGTCAGCTGCAGGGTGAACGGCGTATTGCAGAACGAGGGCCGGGATGCGTTGCTCGTCTCCGGCCCCGTCGGACTGCAGAGCGAGGGAGGGCCCATCGAATTCCGCAACATCTGGATCCAAAATACGGGGGCGGAGCGATGATCTTGGCTTCTTGGGTGACAGCATTTCACCGGGGCCTTTCTTTTAGGGCACGGCTCAAGGCTGCCGGGGATTCAGGGAAGGGGAGCATGTCTGTAGCAAAAAAAACATGGATTGTGATTCTGGCCTTTTCCTGTCTGATCCTGTCGGCCTGTAAAAATTCCCATCCGACGAAGGCGTCGGATGACGGCGGAATAGGACAGGTCAACGATTTCCTGGTGGACAGCCTTGCCACCCCTGAAACCGCGGCGCTATTCAAAAACCTTCGGGAGATCGCAAAAACCGGCGTCCTGTTCGGCCATCAGGACGATCTCGCATACGGGGTGGGCTGGAAGGCTGTCGACGGGAGGTCCGATGTGAAGGAGGTATGCGGCGATTACCCTGCCGTATACGGCTGGGACCTGGGGGACATTGGCCAGGAGGCGAACCTGGACGGGGTCGATTTCGGGCGGATGAAGGCCTGGATCCGGGAGGCCTTTATGCGCGGCGGGATCAACACGGTGAGCATGCATCTGGACAATCCCTACACGGGCGGGAACGCGTGGGACAATGCATCCGCGGTGCACGCGATTCTCCCGGGAGGAACCCATCATTCGGTTTATCTGCGCACCCTGGATCGCATCGCAGCTTTTTTCAAGGAGCTTCAGGCTCCGGACGGCCGGCTGGTTCCGGTCGTCTTCAGGCCCTATCACGAGCACAACCAGTCCTGGTCCTGGTGGGGCAGGAACAGCTGCACGGTTGAGGAGTACAACGCGCTCTGGCGCATGACGGTGCGCCATTTCCGCGACACCCATTCCATCCATCACCTGCTGTACGCGATATCCCCCCAGGACATCCTGTCCGAATCGGAATATCTGGAGCGTTATCCGGGCGACGACTGGGTGGATATCCTGGGCATGGATTACTACAAGCTCTGGACGAAATCGAACGTGCCCGATCTCGGCAGGGCGCTTGGCATCATCGTGCGGCTCGCGGAAGGCCGTGGGAAGGCAGCGGCCCTCACCGAAACCGGCATGGAAAACGTTGCGGCCGCAGACTGGTGGACCGCCTATCTGCTCGCAGGGATCAAGAACAGCGCCGATTCACAAAGGATCGCCTGGGCTCTCGTCTGGCGGAATGCCTCTTCGGACCATCATTTCGGGCCTTATCCCGGCCATGCAAGCGCTCCGGATTTTGTCGCCTTCTACAGGGATCCGTTCACCTTGTTCGAAAGCGATCTGCCGGACATGTATCAAGCCCCCTGACGGACATCCGGCGGAAGGCAGGTCGCCCGCTCAACGCGCCTGCAAGGCGTCCCTGAGGGAATCATACTGGATTTTTTCATCGATGCGCCCCGGCAGACCGGGGAGCGGGATCTTCGGCCTGCAGCTGGAAAGGACATGGAAATTCGCCCGCTTGACCCTCGGCAAGCCGCGTGAAAAGGGCCCGCAGGCGCATTCAGTTCCCAGGATTCCTTCTTGACATTGAGTGGAAATGTATTTACATTTTTGGCATGCCCAATGAGAAGACCGTATTGATGATCGAAGACAGCCCGGCCAGTGTCAAGTGGATACAGAGCCATCTGGAGAAATTGCATTACAGGGTCGTGATCGCAGAAAGCGGTTTTCTCGGGCTGAAAAAGGCGAGGGATCTGAAACCGGACCTGATCCTGATGGACATCATGCTGCCGGACCTGGACGGCCACAAGCTGTGCCGGATGATCAAATTTGACAAGGAATTGAAGCATATCCCCGTGGCCATGTTCACCTCCCGCGACACAGAAGAGGATGCGGAGATGGCGAAGAAGATGGGGGCCAATGCGTTTATCCTCAAATCCACCCGGATCGAAATCATCCTGAACATCCTTGAGCGGCTTCTTGAGAAAAAGGAAAGTCCCCGTCCCTGATCCGTTCCGCCGCAGGCTTTTTCCACCCTTCAATCGATTCCAGCCATAGGCCAAGGCCTGTTTTACGGCACACGGACCCGGAACAGGAGGGACGGTTTGAGGGATTCGACCGTGTAGGCAGGCAGCGCGCCTGGGATCATCCAGGATTGGCCTTGATCGATCGTATATCCGGATGAAAAGGCCCCGGCCGTTTCCGCACGCAGGGCTAGCCTGCCTGAGATCAGCAGCAGGATTTCGAGGCTGTTTCCGGTCATGAAACGCATGTGCATTCCGGCCTCGAGCCCGTGCCTGCTGATGCGGAATTCTTCCACCGGGGCGTCGAATGCATGATCGTCCCTGGGCCCTGGAACGTTCAGGACAGGCCGGCCTGAAGGATTTTCCGGAAGCAGTTCCTCCCACACAGGGAGGTCGATGAACTTGCGGGTCAGACCCAGGCGGACCACGTTGTCCGAATTGGCCATGCATTCCACGATATTGCCCTTCAGATAGGCATGGGGGATCCCTGCCGGAAGAAAGACAGCCTGGCCGGGCGACAGGTCCACCCGGTTCATGAGAAAAAGACAGGCGAGCCCCGCGTCCGTCGCGTCGTACCGGTCGGCCAGATTCAGGAACAGGGCCTCTGTTTCGTCCGGCCGTGGATTGGATTTCAGGCGGCTCCTCAGCAGGCTGATCTGGTTTTCGAAAAAGGATGGTTCCGCCTGAGATTTGGCGAGAAAACCCAGAAAACATTCCCTGGGATTTCCGGCCATGCCCGGGGCTCCGGATCCGGCCGCATCCGGAAGCAGTGCCGCGATTTCCGGATACCGGGCGGCCGCGCGCCTCAGGCCGGCTGGCTGCTGTATCCCGACCAGCGCGGACAATCCGTCGAGGGCGATGGCGATTTCGGGCTTGTGATTGCCGTCCGGGTATTGGGAGGGATTGGCGGCATGCAGCCTTCCAGCCAGTGTCCTTTCAGGATGCGCCTGGATGGACAGGGGTTCCGCAGCGGAAATCACCTTCAGCAGGAAGGGCAGGCCTTCGAAACGCGCCGCAACAGAAGGGCCGAGCACGGCCCGAGGATTCCGAGCGATCCAGGCATCCAGGGCGACGGAGGATCCTTCCAGGTCGACTCGGGAGGGGGCCTTGGGATGCACGCCGATCCAGAGTTCCGCGTAGGGTTTGTCCTTTTCGGGAGCCATGCCCAGCAGTTTCGGGATATAGGCCTGTTCATCGCGTGTTCCCCAGTCGTAATGCTGGATCGCATTGATCAACCGGACCGGCATCCCCACGGCGGGCGGACGTCCTTTTTCAATCATACCAGCAGCGCTCCCCGTGGTTTTTTCACTTCTTTCCTGCATCCGGCATTCGTCATCCTTTGACCCGACCGTGAAACCTGCTTTTCAGGAGCCCGCTGATCCGAGTGGCCCATCTGGAAGGCAGGGGGGCGCCCAGATAATCATTGATCAGGCTCGCCATTTCCGGGGTTCTCAGGTATCCGTAGATCTTGTGGGGGCTTTTTTTACCGCGGACCAAGTATTCGTTCCGGACGATTCTATCCTCCGGCATGACCTGATGCGCGTTCTCCGTGAAATGTTCTGCGAGTTCGAAATGGATGGCCACCTTGTCGTTCAGGTCGGAGAGATTGTACCAGGCCTCACGGATGCCTTCCGGTGTTTTCAATTTTTTCCCTGCCGGCCGGGCTTTCCCGTTGGCGGCCACGATTTTGGAAAGGATGGCCGGCTGTCCGAGCGGCGATCCGATCGTCACCAGCCTGTCTACCTGAATGTCTCCAGGTCCGTCCATGAGCACGTCATAGGAGATGATGGACCCCATGGAATGGGCGATGAGCAGGATTTTTTTCTTTCGATGCTTTTTAAGCCTCGTGGAAAGCCTTTCCATGATGCGTTCCTTCGCCGTGCGGCCGGAGACAAGGGGGGATTTCCTGTTGCCGAAATAGGCGTCCAGATCCTTGAAGTAACGGCGGATGACCAGTTCCTGTATGCCCGGCATTTTAGGGCGCAGTTCCTCGGTCACCAGGAGCTTTTCCATCCTGGATCCAAAGAGGTCCACCAGTTTCTTTTGAATGCCCGTCTTGAAGAAAAGGGGACGTATCCCTTTATCCGGCTGATACGGATCGGAGAGGTACCGCGGATGTTCGGGATTCCGGATGGCCGGATCCTGGGGAAGCGGATGGAGGATGTCGGCCCAGTAGACCAGTTCGAAGCGGAAAAAACGATGCCGGACTCCGATGCGGTTCAGGCCTTCGCGGATGGATTTTCTCCACCAGGATTCCAGCAGCCTGCGCGGAGGCTTGTTGGCGAGTCCGTGGATTCCGATGATGATTCTGGACATGTCTGTCAGTCCTGTTTGATGTCAAGGTTGTCGGTTTTTCCGGATGCCCGTTTCCTTCGCCGCCCAGCAGCCTGCGCTCCGGAAAGCGGCTGCCAGGACAAGTGCAGCACCCAGAATTCGGCATAGGGTCCTTCGCCCGCCGCCCGGTTCATGTTTGATGAAATATCTGTAAAAACCCTGATGCGATTTCCAGATGGAGAAAAGCGGCCTGCTTCGCACGGAGGATCCACGCAGATGAATGACCTGCGCCCGGTGAAAAAATACCGATTTCCATCCCTTTTCTGCGAATCGCCTGCACCAGTCCACATCGTTGAAAAAAATCGGAAACCGTTCGTCCATGTCTCCCACGTCCAGATAGGCGCGCCGCCTGGTGAGCAGGCAGGTCGCTTCCGGCTGTTCCACGTCCCGGGTGGAATCGTGGCCGAATCCCGGCATCTTCCAGTAGGGCATGATCCGGTAGCCGGTCAAACGAGGGATTCCGGTCAATTCCAATGCCGCGTCCTTCATCGTGGGAAAGTTCCTGCAGGAAGATTGAATGCGGCCGTCCGGAGCGAGAAGCTGGGGAGCCAGCAGGCCGATGTCCGGACGGGTTTCCATGAATCGAAGCATGTTTCCGAACGCGCCGGGCAAATGAACCGTGTCCGGTCCGAGAAGCATGATCCAGTCTCCCCGGCTCCAATGCAGCCCCTGATTGACTGCCGCTGCAAAACCGAGGTTGTTTGGGTTCCCGGACAGCCGGATGGACCTGTCCGGATGTCTCTCCTGAAACCGCCTGATCCGGTCGAGGGTTCCGTCCGTGGAATGGTTGTCCACGGCAATGACTTCCATGTCAAGGCTGTTCCACGGCAGGGATCCAAGACAGCCCGGCAGCACCTTTTCATTGTTGAACAGGACGATGATGACGGAGAGGCCGCCTGAGGGGCGCGATTTCGAACGGGTGGTGTTTGCCGGTATCATGGAGCGGGGAGCGGGCATGGCGTGGGACCTAGGTACCGGATGAATACGTGGCCGCCGCCGAGCTGCGGCAAAGCCCCGTGCACCTGGCTGGGGCATTCATCATCTGAAACGACCGTACGTCCATTCCCCCAAAAAGGGCTTCGCTCATATCAGGATTGCTGCAGTTTCTTCTTGAGCTCTTGTATTTTATTCTGATACCGGATTTCGCCGGGATTCTGCTCGAGAAGGGTTTGAAAGATCTGAAGCGCCTTCTGGAATTGCCCTTGCGCGGCATAAATCTCCCCGAGCGTGGGTGTCACGATCAACGGCTTGGCGGAGGATTTTTCCCTTCCTGTTTCGGCAGCGGCCGGCTGTGGCGGCAATGCCGCCTTTTCAGCCGGTTTGAAACCGGTTTTTTCTTCCTGGCGATCCGGTTTTTCTTCCGGCTTCACCGCTTTTTTCCTGCCAATAGGCGGCAGCGTTTCCGGCTGCCGGTTGAGTGTTTCCAGAATCTCCGGCTGCAGCGTCTCATACTGCGGTTCAGCTGCAGCCTGTACTGTATCAGGCTGGGTTTCCTGAGCAGCGGCCGGAGGCGGAGGGGATTCAATCTTTGCCGGCGTTTTTTGTTCAGAGACCCACCCTGTGATGGATTCTGCTGGAACCTGCGGTTCCGGCTTCGGAAAAGAATCCAAGGCCTGCCCCGGCGCCGGGGATTGTGATTTTTCAGGTTCCTGGGGGAATGCGTCCCCGTTTTTCCCGGACCCGACAAACCAGCCCCCCGGTGACTCTGCGGCCGGCGGCTCTTTTCCGCCGGTATCCCTCGCACCGGCTTCGTCTATCTCTACCAGCCTGCTCGCCAGCTGTTCGGCACTGTCCGATTCAGCCTGCCTCTGCTGCAGAGTCGGCCGTTCATCATCCACGATGCCGAAGAAATCCGGGAATGGGGATATGGCCGGTTCTTCTTCTGCGGGCTGCCCCGGGGATTCCTTCCGCACTGTTCCCCCGGCTGCGGTGGTTTCTCCGAGTGTCTCGATCCAGTCAGGTTCTGTTGATTCATGCGCGGCATTTTCCCCCGGGGCGGCCACAGGTTCCGGCACCCGGTCCGAATCCGAAAGCCCCGGTTCATCCGTCCGGATCCGGGGTTCCTCCTCCTGCCCAGCCGCGCTCAAATCCTGCTCCTCCGGAACGGAGAATACCTCGCGTATCGGTTCCGCCCATTTTTCTGCAGGCTCCTCCGGCATCCATTCCCCTTCCATCGGCTCCTGGCCTGCATCCGCAGTTGGTTCCAGATCGGATTCGAAGTTCTCCGTTTCACCCAGGCTCTCCAGGGTGCGGAGCGTCTTCAGATCCAGCGGATCGATGGCCAGAATCTCCCGGAAGTGCTGGCCGGCCTTGTTTTCGAATCCCATTTTCAGCATCAGGTCGCCCAGCACCTTGTGCGCACTGAGGTATTCCCGGTCAAACGACAGCACCTTTTTCAGGCAGGCCTCGGCCTTTTCATAATCCTTTTTCAACGCGTAGGCCTTCGCCAGAATGAAATGGCCCGTGATGTATCCGGGATTGTAACGGATCCCTTCCTGGCAGAGCTCGATGGCTTCGTTGAGCTTTTTATCCGCGATGTAAAGATCGGCCAGGCGCGCAAAAAGCAGGGACTTGGGATTGCCCTGCAGCCTTTTCTCCAACTGTTCGACGATTTGCCGCTCGCTCATACAAAAATCCCCGGTCTGTCGTTTCGTGCATCCCCCGCCAAATAGGGCGGAGCGCCGGCCCGGCAAAAGGATGGTCGGGCAGGTTCTATAAAAGGGATGGCGCGCAGGCTGCGGCGGATGCGGGCACTTTCAGATTGAGGCTCCCCGCCGCAGGCGGCGTGGAATCTTCGATCTGTAATGAAAAAGACGTTCATAAACGCTCGCCTACCGCGCGTCTTGCCGCAGGGAATGCGCTTGCTGTCAGATTCAACGGATTCCAGCACAGAGAGGATCACGGGATAATGTATTGAAACCGCGGAACAATATCAAGACGATTTTATCGGGAAAAAGGGCCTGCGGGGGCGGCCTACCATCCCGAGACCGTCTTGGTCACGATATCCGCCGTCAGTTTCTCGACAGCCTCCTGAATCCCTTCATCCCGGTCGCCGGAATAGGTCCCGAACTGCGAAAAAGTCTCCTCCCAGAGAACCTGCTGCTTCCTGACGTCCTCGAAGGACACCGAAACCGACAGATAGATCCGGTAATCCGAGACGCTTTCGGATTGATCGTACTGGCCGGCCCTGTCCTCTACGCGCGTGATCCTGCCCTTGAGAACCGAATCCCCTTCGCGTGCCCGGGCAATTTTCAGGGTATTGTCCCGGATAACGGCCTGGATGATCCCGTCGGTCAGCTGCTGGTCTATCCCGAATTCCGAGGTCCCGTTTTCAAACAGGGGGATGGATACCGTGCGGATATGCGGCGGCAGGGTATTGCCCGTAAAGCTGTAAAACCCGCAGGAGAGAATCGTGAGGCATGCGATGCACGCCATTGCCTGCAGCGAAAGCCTAATGGTCTTCAAGGCCGTACTCCTTGAGCTTCCGGTAAAGGGTGCGCTCGCCCATGCCGAGGGCCTTTGCCGCTTTCCTCCGGTTGTGCCTGAACTGTTCGAGGGCTTTTTCGATCTGCTTTTTCTCGGCGTTTTTGATGCTGAGGTCCTCCTGCTCCAGAACGGGGTTTTCTTCCTGCGCGGATCCGTCCTCGGACCCCGCGCCGATGTCTCTGCCGGCAATCCGCATGGGGAAGGCCCCGATGATCAAACGCCGGAGGTCTTCGAGGGCCATGCGTATTTCCACCAGGGCGCGGTAGATGAGCTCGCGCTCGGCCTGGTCTGCGGACTTGTGCAGAAGCACGGGAAGAGCGTTCTCCGGATGGCTGTCCTCCTGAATGTGTTTTTTCATCACCAGCCCGTCGATCGTCTGGCCGCGCTCGAGAATGATCGCCCTCTCGATCACATGGCGCAATTCGCGGATGTTTCCGGGCCACGAATGGGCTTCAAGAATATGAATGGCCTCTTCGGTGAAGCCCTGGAAACGGATCGCGTTCTGCCTGCCGACTTCCTCCGCAAAATATTCAACCAGGGGATGGATGTCCGGCCTGCGTTCCCTTAAGGGGAGGATGTGGATTTTGACTGCGTTCAGCCTGAAGAACAGATCCTTCCTGAATTCGCTGCGCTGCACAGCCAGTTCCAGGTCCCGGTTTGTCGCTGCGATCACGCGCACGTCCACGTGCTGGATCCGGTTTCCGCCGACGCGCATGAATTCCTTCGTGTCCAGGGCGCGCAGGAGCTTGACCTGCGTGGTCAGCGGCATTTCCCCGATTTCGTCGAGGAAAAGCGTGCCTCCGTCCGCCAGCTCGAAGTATCCCCGCCGCATGTCCACGGCTCCGGTGAAGGATCCCTTCTCATGGCCGAACAACTCGCTTTCCAGGATGCCTTCGGGAATGGCTCCGCAATTCACCGTGATGAGGGGCTTGGCCCTGCGCGGACTCAGTTCGTGTATGGCACGCGCGATGATTTCCTTGCCTGTGCCGCTTTCCCCTGTGATGAGCACGGTGATGGAAGTCGGAGCGACCTGGCGTACGCTCTCAACCAGCTGCTGGAAGGATTCGGACCTCCCGATGAGCTCCAATTTGTCCGATATCCGGACGCGGAATGGATTCTTGATCATTTCGCCCATGGATGCCTCGCAGGCGGGTTTTCAGGCGCGGGACCGGCCGGGACGTTTCCGCGGCCTTCTGCTGGCTTTCCCCCTGTTTTTGGGAGTGCTTGCCCGCTGCTTTTTCCGGCGGACTTGACAGTTGCTCGGTCAGGCGGGATTGCGCACGCTGCATGCTACCCGCGCTGTTTCTCCCTGAAATATTCCACGGTTTTTTTCAATCCCTGCTCCAGTGGCACCTTCGGTTCCCAGCCAAGGCTTTTTTTTGCCTTGGCGAAGTCGATGACGCTCCGCCGCTGTTCTCCGGGCTTTTCGGGTCCGTGCTTTTCCTCAGCGGAGGAGCCGGTATGGCTTCTCAGCGTTCTGAAAATCCGGTTCACATCCGTTTCAAGGCCTGTCCCGATATTGAAGATGTCGTCCCGGGCATGGGACAGGGCCTTCAGATTGGCATCCGCGACATCGCCGACGAACACATAATCACGGGTCTGGCCTCCGTCGCCGTTGATCACAGGCTGTTTCCCGGCGAGCAGTTTCTCTGTGAAGATGGCCACAACCCCCGCCTCCCCGTGCGGATTCTGCCTGGGCCCGTACACGTTCGCATACCGCAGGATCACGTGGTTCAGGCCGAATTCGGCTCTGTAATAGTAGAGGTATTTTTCCACTGCGAGCTTGGTGATGCCGTACGGGCACAGCGGTCTTGTCGGATGTTCCTCGCTGCAGGGGAAGGATTCCTGTTCCCCGTAAATGGCCCCGCCCGTGGATGCAAACAGCACCTTCTTCACATTGAAGCGAATGCAGTTCTGAAGCAGGTTCAGGGTCCCGAGTATGTTCACCTGCGCGTCGAAAAGGGGATCCGCCACCGATTTCCGTACGTCCATTTGTGCAGCCTGATGGCACACTGCATCGAAGGAACCGGCCTCGAAGACCTTCTCAAGCTCTGCGGCTCGGATGTCCATCAGGTGGAAAACAGCCTTGGGATTCAGGTTTTCCCTTTTGCCTGTCAGCAGATTGTCGATGACCGTGACCCCGTGGCCATGGCCGAGGAAAAGATCCACAAGATGGGAGCCGATAAAACCGGCCCCGCCGGTTACCAGAATGTTCAATTTCCGTCTCCTCCCTTTTCCCGTTCAGCAGGCTCAACCTGTGCGGGTTTCCTCTTCAGCCGTGATATCCGGGAACAGGCGAAACCGATCATGACCATCAGAATGATGAATAGAACCACCAGGTCGACCTGATGGGAGTATTTCTGAACCATTCCCCAGTTTTCTCGGAGCTTATAACCCAGGGCCAGCAGGAATCCGTTCCACAGGGTCGCGCCGACGATCGTGACTGCCGCAAAGGGGATGAGGGGCATCCGGCCTGTGCCTGCAGGAATGGAGATGAAATGCCGGATCACAGGAATGAAACGGCTGATGAAAAGCGTAAAAAGGCCGCGGCGCCTGCCGAAGAATCTTTCCGTGATTTCCAGGTCATGGCGGTCAAGCAGCAGGTATTTCCCGACCTTGAGGACCAGGGGTTTTCCCCCGTACCGGCCCATGAGATAGGAGAGCAGGGAGCCTGTAAGGGAGCCGGCTGTGGTCGCTGTTACCGCAAGCCAGAGATTCCATCTCCCGTCCGCCACCAGAAAACCCACAAAAGGCATCACCGCCTCGCTGGGGATCGGTGCAATCATGCTCTCCAAAGCCATCAGCATCCCAGATGCCGGATAACCCGCTTTTCCTAGGTAATCGACAGCGAATTCTGCCACTTTTTCAGTGATCATGCCGTACCGTCAGATTTGTTCGGCCGAGTCTGTTTTTATTGTCATGCAATTTAGCGCAAAGGATGCTGCAAGTCAAGAAAAACATGAGAATCCCGATAAAAAAAGGAGACAATCATGAAAAAAATGACAGAGGAAAGAAGGTCTTCGGGAAATTTTTCTTATATTGATGATACGGGGCGCTGGAGATGGGGGAGGGATTGCGGCGCTGAATACAGGCAGGCGATCGGCGAATCTAGAATCTGGCAGCGGGCGCATTCCCCGCAGCCTGCAACGGGATCCTCGGGCGCATGCAAATCTCTTTTTTCATGCCGGTCGACAATCCCCAGACCGCGCGCTGCAGGGTCGCTTCAATGGCTTTCGGTGGAAAGGATATTCCCATGTGCATGTCTGACACGAGGCAGGCCGCTTTCCGGGAGGTGAAGGCAGGGATCAATGCTGTCATGCTTTTCCTTGCACTGTCCGGCGCATCCCGCCTTTCTGGAGCGGATGCGATTTCCTGGATTCAGGTCGGACGCGACGCCCATCATCTGGCGACGCGCGGCGGGCTTCCTTTTTTCTGGCTTGGAGATACGGCATGGGAAATGATTCACCGCCTGACGCGTGAAGAAATCAGGCATTATCTCGATTGCCGGTCCCGGCAGGGTTTCAACGCGATACAAACCGTTCTCTTGTCTGAAATGGAAGGACTCGCTGTTCCGAATGCGAACGGTGATTTGCCTTTTGCTGCAGGGCACATGCTGCAGCCGGATACCACTGAAGGGGACGACCCGCTTGATCCTGAGCAGTACGACTACTGGGACCATGCTGCATTCGCCGTGGCGCAGGCCGCTGATAGAGGCATGATCCTTGGCCTTGTCGCGGCCTGGGGGGAATACGTCATTCCCAGGGCGGGTGGTCAATGCTTTGACACGGCAGGACAGGCCTACGCATACGGACATTTTCTGGGCGTGCGTTTCAGGAATCACGGGAATGTCGTCTGGATACTCGGCGGAGACCGTCATCCGGATGAAAGGCCGGACGGCCTGGCGATCTGGAGGGCCATGGCCGAAGGCATTGCGGATGGAGTGAACGGCGAGGATGAACCGGACGGCAGGTCGGATTTTTCTACGACATGCATGACCCATCATGCATTCGGCTCCTCCTCCATCTGGTTTCACCAGGATCCCTGGATCGATTTTCATATGTGGGGATCCTATCATTCCGATTTTTCCATCCCGCGTGCGTGGGAACAGGCTGGTCGGGACTGGGCCCTTCCGGATCCCAAGCCGACCCTGAACGGGGAGCCTGCGTATGAAAACCATCCGGTCAACTGGATCAGGGACAACGGGAGGTTTACGTCGACCGATTCCCGGCAAATCGCATACTGGTCCGTTTTTTCAGGTGCCTGCGGCCATACCTACGGTTGCCACGATGTCTGGCAGTTTTACGAGCCTGGCCGGAAGCCCGTGACGGATGCGGAAAAGCCCTGGAAAGAAGCGATTCTGCTCCCGGGCGCAGCGCAGATGGTTTTTCTGAAAAGACTCATGGAATCCAGGCCGCTTTTCGGCCGCGTCCCGGATCAGCAGCTGATTGCAGGCGGGACTGGTTCCGGATCCGGTCATGCCGTGGCCACCCGTGGACAGGGATTTGCGTTCATCTACATTCCGACCGGACAACCGGTCACAGTCAGAATGGAGCTTCTTCAGTGGAAAAAAATGAAGGCCTGGTGGTACGATCCCAGAAATGGGGCGTCCGTTCTGATCGGGATATATGACCAAACAGGGCCTTCGTCATTCCATCCGCCGGGTGTTTCCAAAGAGCTGGAATGGCTGCGCACAGGCCGCGGATGCGACTGGGTTCTGGTTCTGGACGATGACCAGGCCGGTTATGGAGTTCCGGGGAAGGGTCCCTGTTGCCCGGAGTGACGCTGCACCAGGGCTGAAAGCCGCAAGGCCAACGGAAAGGAATGCACATGGAAGCTTTGCTTCAAACCGTCAGCGATTTTGTCTGGGGTCCGCCCCTGCTGATTCTGTTGTTCGGCACCCATCTCTTTTTGACCGCAAGGCTCGGTTTTGTTCAGAGGCACATCGGAAAGGCGATCCGGCTTTCTTTTCAGCGCACGGGGGAAGGGAAAGGCGACATCAGCCATTTCGGGGCTCTCATGACCGCGCTGGCAGCCACCATCGGCACCGGAAACATCGTGGGAGTGGCCACCGCGGTGGCGGCAGGGGGGCCCGGAGCAGTGCTGTGGATGTGGCTGACAGGCGTGTTCGGCATATCCACGAAGTATGCCGAAGCCCTGCTGTCGGTCAAGTTCCGGACGGTTACGAAGGGGGGCTGCATGGCAGGCGGGCCCATGTATGTTCTGGAGCGGGGCCTGGGCTTGAAATGGCTGGCAGTACTATTTGCGCTCTTCACCAGCATCGCGGCGTTCGGCATCGGGAATATGGTTCAGGCCAATTCCGTTTCCACGCTGGTCGGGCAGACGTTCGGAGTCCCCTCCTGGGCGACCGGGCTGGCCCTGACTTCCCTGACCGCCCTGGTTGTTCTCAGGGGGATACGGTCCATCGCCTCCGCCTGCGAGAAGCTCGTCCCCTTCATGGCCGTTTTTTACATTCTGGGCTGTCTGTTTCTATTGATCCTGGGCTGGGAGACCCTTCCGGCAACCTTGCGCCTGATTTTGAACAGCGCGTTCACAGGCCAGGCAGCGATTGGAGGTTTTGCCGGCGCCGGGGTGCGGGAGGCGGTCCGGTATGGGATCGCCCGCGGTCTTTTCTCGAACGAATCCGGACTGGGCAGCGCCCCCATTGTGGCTGCAGCGGCGCAGACAAAAAATCCGGTGCGTCAGGCCCTTGTATCCTCGACCGGTACATTCTGGGACACGGTAGTGGTTTGCGCGATGACCGGCCTGGTGATCGTCAATTCCGGAAAATGGACAGCGGGTTTGGACGGGGCCCATCTCACACGGGATGCGTTCTCCACGATCCCGATTGCTGGGCCGGTCCTTCTGACCGTGGGACTCCTGACCTTCGTGATCTCGACCATTTTCGGCTGGTGTTACTACGGGGAGAAGGCCATCGAATACCTTCTGGGCAGCAGGTCGGTATTCCCCTACAGGATATGCTGGGTTGCGGCGGTGATGATCGGTTCCGTGGCCACACTGCGGGTGGTTTGGTCCTTTGCTGATATCGCCAACGGACTCATGGCCCTTCCCAATCTCGCATCCCTGATTTTGTTGTCGCGCGTGGCAGCGGAGGAGACGCGAAAAAGCATCGGATAAAAACGGGACCGGCAACCGGTTCCAGGGGCGGGCGCATCAACGCGTCTCTTCAGAGAGAAGCCGGAAGTCTCCGGACCCGAACCTGTCCTCGAACACGAAACTCCGCCGGAGATGCGGATAGCTCCAGATTTCATAACGGGTGTTCCTGTTCAGGGCGGATTCCCTTCTTTCAACATCCGCGGGCTGGCCGAACAGGATGACGATCCTGCCTCGGTCGGTTTTCCATCCGAGCTGGCCGCTCGACTGGGAGTAGTGCTGGTTGGCAAACACCACCCTCCTGTAGAACTCTTCCTCCAGTTCATTGCGCGCCGTCTTCGGCTCCGGGTCGTGCTGTTTCCAGAATTCTTCCAGGGCTTTCTTCTGACCTTCCTGTGTCAGCGAACGGATCTGGGCAAACCCGTCCCTCGGCATGATATAAACAAGGCTCTCGACCGCCGACTGGATATCCGGCAGGTCGGCCGGCAGATTCCCCCACCTGACATAAATGGATTCCTCGCTCGAACAGAGAAGGGTGCCCTGGTTCGCCTCAATCCGGAGCCGGTAATGGCCGAAGCGGAGACGGCCCTGTATCGGAAAGGCATGCAGCACGGCCGGGGCATTTTGGACGGTGAGGATCGAATCTTCAAACAGGACATTGCGCGACTGGTCCAGAAGAACGACTTTCAGGCGGACCGGCTCGCCGGGGTTTGTCGAATTCAGGACGAAACAGGCTGTCGTGGAACTGTCTTCGGTTGAAACGACGGGCGGATACACGGGGGCAGGCGGTCCGGAAGCTATCTTCCCGGTTGCGACCGGGCTTTGCGTGAAAAGAATCCGGGAGCAGGAGAGGCCCGGTTTGTAAAAATCGGGAATGATCAGTTCCCGGTTGATGGAGACCGGTTTCCTCGTCTCCAAATCGAAGAATTCGAAGAAAAACCGGTAGGATCCCGGTTGGACAGCGGCCTCCAGCGGTTCCTGGTCCAAAAAGGCAGCGTCTTCCGAATCCCGAAAATCCCGGATTGCGATGCTGTTTCTGCGTATCTCCCTGAACACCAAATCGTTTTTCAGACTGCGCAGTTCAACCGTGAACTCATACCGGCCTTCGAATAGAGAATCGTTTCTGACGAATTGCACGGCAGCCGGGCTGATTTTCCAGAACAGCGTCAGGCGCACCGAGTCGGGTTTACCCGTTGCGAAAAGGACGGGGATGTAGAGTAGCTTTTCTGGAATTACTGAATCATAATATTTATCGGGATTGTCCGCGGACATTCCGGCCGCCGACCATCCGGTCGCGCAGAGAACCATCAAACAGATGATGCAGGCTGTCCCTTTTCCGATCATCCACCGTCCCTTCTTGGGTCATATCCGCCTGCGGTTGCATTCTCAACGGCAAGCCGCATCGAATCTTCCCGCGAGTGCATTCCCCGCAGCCTGCGCAGGGGCAGGCGAGCGGATATCCATGTCTTTTTCCAAGCAAATCGGATATCCCCAGGCAGCGAGCCGCCGGGTAGCTTTCATTTGCAGGAACAACTCCTGCCCTGTCCCTGCTTCTCGCGGAGCTTCAATGAAAATAACATTTCTAGCGGCGACATGCAAGGAATTCCTGCAGGACATATTCAACACGATGTGGATGGGACTGGCAATTTTCAGGCCATGTTCAATTTCATCAATCCCTTTTTTGTTTTGGATGCGATCCTGTCCTTATTATTTGATTATTATAAATATAAATGGTCATGCCCTTACTTAAGTCATTGATTTTAAAAAGGGCATGAATATTGCTTATCCGAGAGGGTAAAATTGTCTTGACAATCAGGTAAATAATGTGTAATGTATTTAATATAAAATGAATGCTTTCATAGCTTTGAACTTGACAGAAAACATCGGCAGACGGGACAAATTCCCGGCCTTTGCAGATGGGAGCAGATCCGCTTTTAAAAGGTTACGCGAATACAACGGCGAGTCAATCAAAAGACAGCCTGTTTCGTCTGCCGTCCGATGATGCAAATAGGACGGATTTGTAAAGGAGAAGATGTGCTGCTGTCTGCCCATGCGTCAGAATGACGGGCTGCGGTAAGCATCTTCGATGTCATATTGAAAAGGGAGGAAGAAAAATGAGGAATCCAATCGGCCTTGTGCTGCCGGCCCTCTTCTTGTGCATGTTGTCGCTGGTCCCCTGTGGGCAGACGGCCACACTGGCGGTTCTCGATTTCGAAAACAACAGCCTCTTCGACAAGGATTCCTATGCCTCCTTGTCCACGGGGCTGGCGGAGATCATGATCACGGAGCTGAGCAAGGTCGCATCCCTGCAGCTCGTGGAGCGGAGAAAGCTAAAAAACCTGCTGGATGAAGTGAAACTGGAACAGGCAGGCATCTCCGAGGAATCCCAGAGCCTGCAGGTGGGAAAAATGCTCGGGGTGAAAAATTTGGTATTCGGTTCGTTCATGGTGGCGCCGGATAAAAAAATCAGGCTGGACCTTCGCATCGTCGAGATCGAGACGGGGATCACACTCAAGGCCGAAGAGGTGACGGGCAAGGCCAAGGATGTCCTGGATCTGGTGCAGAAGCTGAGTAAAAAGCTGCTGAAGGATCTGAATGTGACCATGACAGAGGCCGAAATAAAAGCCCTCGAGGATTCCAAGTCCGTGGATTTCAAGGCTGTCACCCTGTACTCCAACGGTTTGCAGTTGGAAGACAAAGGCAAGATCGCGGAAGCGGGCAAATGTTACAAGGAAGCGCTGCGGATTTCCCCGGATTTTGAGCAGGCGCAGAAACGTCTGGAGGCTTTGCGCAACAGATGAAGCGGCGCAATCCGGAATCTTCTTCTCCCATCACTGGCTGGAGGCACTCATGCAGGTAATCCGGGCCGGCCTGTGCTGCGCCGTCTTCCTTCTGACGGCCTGCGCGGGCAGCGGATACAAGACCGCGGAAAGATATGCAGACCGGAAGGAATACAACCAGGCTATCCGGTCCTATCTGAAAGTCCTGGATCCCCACAGCCGGGACGGCAAGCGGTTCATCTACTATGAAAGGGAAGCCGTCACCGGCATCGGCGAAGTTTACTGGCTGATGCAGCATTACGATACAGCCATCAAGATCCTCCGGATGGTCATCGAAAAGGACCCTTTCTACGGAAAGGCCCATTTCATCCTTGGCCTCTGCCATGAAGCGCTGGGCAACGAGGATGCCGCCATCCAGGCCTATCAGCGGGAAGCGGATCTTCCGGAGACAGATCCGTTCCGTTCGGTGCTCAAGGGAAGGCTGGACATGATTCTCCGGAATAAGTACACGAGAGAGGTGCAGGCGAACATCGGGAATGAGACCTTCTTGAACACCTCGGACATCCCCAGGAACAACATCGCCGTCCTGTATTTCATCAGCCTGAACGAGGATCCCCAGTGGGAATCCCTGAAAAAAGGCTTCACCGACATCCTCATCCGTGACCTGGCGTCGGTCGGGGAGCTACGCGTCACCGAACGGCTCCGCCTGAACGCGCTGGCCGAGGAATTGGGGCTGGCCTCCCCCACGCTTCTGGACAGGGTGGAACCCGGCCGGCTCTTCAAGCTGCTCAATGTCTCCACTCTCATCAAGGGTTCCTATTCCATTCTTTCGGACATGCGGATGACCCTGGATGCCGGCATCATCCAGGCCGGTTCCATGGGGCCCCCCGTGATCGCGAATTTCGACGGGGACCTGTCCCGGCTGTTTCAGATCGAGAAGGAGCTTCTGCTGCGGATCCTGGCACAGCTGGGCATCGAAATCACGCCGCAGCTTCGCGAGCGGCTGCTCGAACCGCCGACGCGGGACATGATGGCGTTCGTGAGTTACTGCCGCGGTCTGGAGGCCATGGACCGTTATGATTATAACTCTGCCGTGGAATTTTTCAACGACGCGCTACGGATGGATCCTGGATTCAACCTGGCCCTGGAGTGGGTGATGTCTCCGCAGCTCTGGGAAATCACGCACAACCGGAACATGCTGCGCGTCTATTACGAAACGAAGCAGATCATCGAAACCACCGCCAGCGGCAAAAGCCGCATGGTGTATTCCCCGTCCTCCGATCTGGTGAGCACCTGGAGCAGGCTCCAGTGGATGGGGATCAGGCAGAATGCAGGCTATCTGCCGAGCAGCGACATGCGGCGCTCTTCCATCGAGGCCTATGACCATGGAGCTCCCATCCTGCCGGAGATACTGATCGAACCGCCGTTTCCCGAACTGGCTCCCTGATCCCGTTCCTGCTGGCAATTGAAGGAGAAGAACAGCAATGCCGAAGAAATTCCTCATCGCCCCGCTGTTGGCCCTCGTTTTTTCCGTTCCCCTTTTCCCGCAGGGAGAAAACGTTGTTCTGCTCGGAAGGTGGGCGAAAGGACAATCCACTGCGCTTTTCCGGAGGGGCGGATTCACGTTCGTCGGGAACGGGACCTATCTGGAAGTCTACAAAAAACGCGTCAGCGTCTATGAAAAGCTGGATGAGATCATCCTGAGCGGACCCGTACATGACATTTTCGTGCAGGAGAGCAACCTGCATCATGTGTATGTGGCATGCGGCGAGTCCGGGATGGATGTCGTGTACTTCGACTATGAGAATCCCCTGGCGAGCGCCATGCTGGATACGGTCATCGGCCGTTACGATTCGGACGGATTCGCATCCGGCATCGCCCACAGCGGCAGCCATGTGTACCTGGCGGACGGATCCGGAGGGATGAAAATCATCTACGTGGGGGTTCCGAGCCAGCCTCAGTACAGGAGCACCTTCCAGACCTCGGGTTTTGCACAGGATGTCTGGATCGCCGGTAACACCGCCTATGTCGCGGCGGATCAGTCCGGGGTGTATTCCATCAGCATCGCAGATCCCCTCAATCCGACGGTTCAGGACACCCTTCAATTCGCCAAAGTGTTCCCGGAAAAATCGAAGCCGGCGGCCTTGAAAATCATTGCGGTCGGGACCAAAGCCTATGTTGCAGCCGGATGGGGAGGCATGCGCATCCTTGACATTTCCGTCCCATCCGCGATGCATGAACTCGGCACATGGACGCAGGGGGGGATTCCCCGAAACGTCATCGGAGTCTGGGTGAACGCCAACTTCGCCTATGTGGCCTGCGGGGCCGACGGCCTGGTCTCCCATATCGACATCACAAACCCGGCGGCGCCGTCCATCCCCCTGTACTCCCCGCTCAACACGGATGGGATAACCTCCTCGGTGATCGTGTCCAACGACACCGCCTATGTCGCAGACGGCGCAAACGGCCATCTGGTCGTCGATGTCGGCATCGCTGCGCCGCCATCCATTTTGCGCCGTTTCGGCGCATCGGGCGCCACGCGGGATGTGGACCTGTCCGGCAGTTATGCCTACACGGCAACCGGCGAATCGGGCCTGAGGATATTCAACACGGCCATCACCTCCCCTCCGCAGAACCGGCTCGAAGAAATAGGCTCATGCGAAACGCCGGGCGAGGCCCTGTCCGTGAGGAAATCGGGCAATTACGCCTATGTGGCGGACGGTTCGAAGGGTCTCGCAATACTCAATGTTTCCAATCCCTTCAGCATTGTTCTGGAAACCCAGGTGGACGCGGACGGCGATTCATGCAGGGACGCGGATGTGTCCGGAAATTTTGCCTATCTCGCATGCGGCTCTGGCGGCCTGCGCATCTTCAACAACATTCACGCCTCTCCGTTCGAGGTGGCGGCCAGTCCAGCGACGCGGATGGGATTCGCGAGGTCCGTCAGGGTTTCGGGCGAAAGGGTGTTCGTTGCCCATTCGCGGGGCGTCACCGTGTTCTCCGCGACCGGGCTGCCGCAGAACCTCTCACCGCTGGATTCCCTGACCTCGCAGATGGATGCCAGGGGCGTGGCCGTGTCCGGGGACACGGTATTCGTGGCCAACGGCGAGCGGGGGTTCGCGGTTTGGAACCTGGCCACAGACCAGGTCCAGCATGTGAACACGGAGGGATTTTGCTCCGACATCGCGGTGCGCAACAAGTCCGTCTATGTCGCTGACGGCAGGAACGGATTCGCCATCTACAACATTTCCTCTCTCGACAACATCGTCAAGGTCGCCTATTACGAGACCGGCGGGGATGCCCGAAGCCTGGCTGTCTCGAACACGGGACAGCGCGTGGTCCTGGCCGATGTGCAGAACGGGATCCATGTCCTCTCCAACGACATCGCCCCGATGATCACCGTCGATCCGGGTCATCTCGATTTCGGACCCGTCCCCCTCGGTTACAGCCGGCCCTTAAAATTGAAAGTGGGAAATCCGGGCACAGCCGAACTCCGGGTGACGCAGATCAAACTGGCCGGAAATTCAAACGCCTTCCGGTTCAGCGCAACCTCCTTCACGGTTCCTCCCGGAAAATCCATACCCCTGACCGTCTGGTTCGAACCCAGGCTTCCGTACCCGACGGAACCCATCGACCACGTGGTTTCTGCAGCCGTTTACAGCAACGCCGACACCCTGGGGATGACCCTCCAGGGCGAGGCGACCACCCTCAACGTGGAAGGTCCTTATCGATCCGATCCGTTCACCATCGGCCTCTGGCATCTCGACGAGGGTGACGGCGTGGTGGTGGCCGCGGATGCATCCCCACGCGGGTTGAACGGCGATGTGTCGGGCAATCCGGCCCGTGTCGCCTCCCGCGAGGGATACACCAGGGCCGTGCGCTTCGACGGCAGCAACGACTGGATCCGGATCCCGTACAATTCCATCTTCAACCTGACCACGGTTCCTTTCACCGTCGAGACCTGGCTGAACATCGCCAAGAAACCGGCCGCCTCAGCCGTGTTGATCGCACGGGGGAACGGCAATACGAGCCAGTTCGAACTGGGGCTGAGCGCACAGGAGGACGGGGGCATCGTCGGTAAGGTCTGGGATAACCAGGGACTGGAACGTCGCGTCCACTCCGGCTCGCTGCAGGACCTGAATGAAAACCAATGGTATCATGCCGCCTTGACATGGGATACGGATACCTTGCGGCTGCTGGTCAACGGTTTCGAAGAGGATCAAGCCGCCTTTTCAGGGCCGCTGAGGAACCAGACATCCGAACCGGTTTCCATCGGATCCAATTCGCTCCTGTCCTCGCCTTTCAACGGGATCATGGACGAAGTCCGAATCTCCGGCATCGCCAGGCAGCCCTGGGAGTTTCACGTCAATCAGTCGCGGATCACGGTGTCCAGCCTGGCGCTGGATTTCGGCACTGTCCTGATGGGTAAAAAACGCAATCTCCTGCTCACCGTCGGGAATGCGGGCGCCCAGCCCCTGACCCTGACGTCGATCTCAGGCTCGCACGAATCCCTGAGCGCCCTGCCGAAAACCCCGCTTTCGCTGTACCCGGGCCGCGACACGACGGTCACCGTCACCTTTCAACCCACGGTTGAAGTGGACCTGGAGGAGAATGGGACGCTCGTCCTGTCCAGCAGCGACCCGACCTATCCCAACCGGATCATCCGGCTGAAAGGGAGGGGGGTCCGCAACATCCCCGCCGGTTCCTATGACACCGATCCTTTCACTGCCGGATTGTGGCATTTCGACCAGCCGGGTTCCGTTGTCGTGGATTCGTCTGGCCTGGGACTGAACGGACGCCTGTACAACGGCGCCCTGATTTCAAACGAGATTCGCAAGTTCGATACCGGTTATGCGGCCAGCTTTGACGGTAAAAACGATGCATGCGTGATTCCCCTTTCGGCACATCCGTTCGGGCCCGATTGGGGGGGATTGACCGTGGAAGCCTGGATCTATCCGAAAGAGCTCCCGGACGGAAAGGGCGTCCTGCTGCGCCGCGGAGGTCCCCAGTCCTTTCAATTCAACGTCTACCTGGACAGCACCGGGACCCTGTACGGCCAGGTGCAGAACAGCCAGGGCGCGATCTATACGGTGAACAGCAAATCCAAGGATCCCCTGGGCGCGCAGAAATGGGTCCATGTCGCACTGACCGCAGACGAGGATTCCATCGCCCTTTTCGTCAACGGGCAGAGATACGGGAGCCGTTCCTTCGCCGGAGGCATCAAATCCGGCACCACGGATGTGGATACCCTGGCCCTGTATCTGGCCAATGCCGTTGAAGGAAACCGCGGCTTTTCCGGATGCATGGACGAGGTGAGGATATCCACCATCAAGCGGCAGGCCTGGGAATTCAACGTGAACGATGTGCGCATGGAGCTATCCTCCGCGCAGCTGAATTTCGGAGAGGTGCTCGAGGGCAGTACCCGCACCCTGAAGATCCTTTTCCGGAACATCGGCTCGGATATTCTGGAGGTGAAAAGCCTCCAATCCTCGGACCCGGACCTGTTCCGGATCGACACGACATGGTTCAGGTTATACCCCGATTCATCCCTCTTCGTCAGCGTGACCTATGCGCCGGCAGCCGAGGGATACCATCTGGGCCAGATGACCATCCAGTCCAACGACCCCTTCTGGCCCGTCCGGGCAGTCATCCTTCAGGGACAGGCCATCGAGATATCGTCAATCGGTCAATATGTAGCTGATGTATATACCGTGAACCTCGTCCATTTCGACCCCGGAACGGAACACTTTGATTTCGAGGGGCGGGAGGTTTCCTGGTCCGATTCAGGACGATTCGGCGATGCCCTCCGGTTCGGGGGCGGGTGGATCAATTTCCCGGTCGGACAGACGATAGACCTTTTCAGCACGCCGCTGACGCTGGAATGCTGGTTCTCTATGGACCGGAAGCCGGACACGACGGCGACCCTCATGCGCTGGGGAAGGTCCGGCCAGGGCATCGTCGACATTTCCTTCGTGAAGGGCGGGGGCAAGGGCATACAAATCAGCCTCTGGGATGTGTTCGGCCAGCGCCTGGAATTCACGGGCGTGACGCTCGACAGGCTTTCCCTGTACAGCTGGTATCAGTTGGCCCTCACCTGGGACGGGGACACGCTGCGGTTTTACCTGAACCGTGAACTCCTCGTCAAAAGGAAGTTTGAGGCCCAGATGGTCCTGTCCAGCCAGGTGCCGTTTTTCATCGGCGCTGCGGATTCCCTGGGCCGGAATCCATTCATGGGTTCGGTCGACGAGGTGAGGATATCCAATGTGAACCGGGAACCATGGGAATTCAACGTCCTTCCCCCCAAGATCTGGATCAGCGCCACCTCATTGAATTTCTCGGCCGTCATGGAAGGCCAGGTCCGGACGCTGGAGCTCCTGGTCAAGAACTACGGGGACCAGGACCTTTCCATCACCCAGATCTACACGTCGAACCCGGTCTTCACGTCCGATCCGCCCGCCGGTTTCGACCTGTCCCGTTTTCAGTCCCGCTCCGTTCAGGTCTCCTTTTCTCCGGAGAAGGCGGACACTTCGTATTCGGGCATGCTGACCATGTTGTGCACGGACACATCCCGCTCCGTTCTGCGCATCCCCCTTTCGGGATCCAGTTACGGCCTCAAGCGCATGGCCGAATTCGCGGACGACGACCCGGCCAACATCCTCCTCTACCATTTCAACCGGAACCTGACCATCGGGGACACGCTGATTCTGGACAGTTCGGGAAAAGGATTTTCAGGATCCGTGCAGGGCGCCCGCTGGATCACGGACGGGTTGTACGGAACCGATGCGCTCTACTTTGCCGGGGATACGGGCCGCGTGGTGGTACCGTCCGGAGACGATCTGGTGTTCGATATGGCATCCGAACCCTTCACCCTGGAAGTCTCCTTCCGGACGGACACACTGACCTCGGGACAGGCGCTTTTGCAGAAAGGGACGCAGGATTCGGTCCTGTACGGCATTTTCATCAATCCAATCGGGGGCATCACCGTCTCCGGTTTCGGAAGCGCCGGCTCGGCCCTTCATGACGACAAATGGCATCAGGTCGCCTTCCTGTACAACCCCGATGGTAACAGTTCCCTTTTCGTGGACGGCAGGGAGCTCCTGGTCAAACGGTGGATCCATTCGGTTGCCACGGACCGCAGCAGGCCTCTGGTCATCGGCGCTGCGGAAACCCGCAGAGGGCATTACGGCAGTCATTTCCAGGGCGCGATCGACGAGCTGCGCATCTCCGGGATTCTCCGCAACGCATGGGAGATACAGCCGCCGGACTACGGGATTGCCGTGCAGAAAAGGACTCCTTCCAAACCGGCGGCAGGCGATTCCATCACGTTTCAGGTGCAAGTCCCAGCCTCGCTCCATGCGTCCGCAGTCAGAGTCTACCACCGCATGGGCGGTGGAGCGGACGACTACACCGCATCCCGCGCGGAATTCCAGACGAGCATCTGGAAAGCCGTCATTCCCTCCTCAGCCGTCACCCTACGGGGCGTGGAATACTACATCGAGGTGACGGATGCAGGCGGGTCGAAATGGACATACCCCTCCCTCGAGCCGTTGCGCAACCCTCTGGCCATCGCGGTCTATTATCAGGAGATGGAGTCCGGACTGACCTATCACACCCAGTCCGCGTTGAACGAAAGCACAGGACGGACATTTACGCAGAACGCTTCCCTGTTCTCCATCCCGTACGCGCTGGACGACATGTCTGCGGAAAACCTGCTCAGGGACCTCATGCCGCGGAACCCGTATGAATGGAGGCTTTTCTGGTGGCATCCGAAGAGAAGCCAGGAGCAGTGGGAAGCGGGCAGGACGCCCGTATACCTGGAATTTCCCCAGAAGGATCCTGTGTATTTCAATGTGGCTCCAGGAAGGGCCTTCTGGCTGACCGCCAAGGAACCCAGGACATTCGACATCGGGCCCGGAAGGTCCGTGATCACGGACACGCTTTTCAGCCTGACTCTGGTGCCGGGGTGGAACCTGATCGGATGTCCATATGCCTTCCCGGTCAGATGGGAGAACTGTTCCAATTCCTCTTCCGAATTGGTCAACAGCCTGGTATCCTGGGACGGCAAGGAGTACGATTACGCGACGGAATCCCTCGAGCCGTGGAAAGGGTATTGGGTGCACAATCCGGATACACTCCCGGTGCGGGTTTTCATCCCGGCCGTCGAGGCAGAAAAACGCCAGACTTTCAAGGCTAAGGCTTCCAGGCTGGACATCGACGCCGGCATGGAATCGGCGGAATGGCTGGTCAAAATCGGGGTCAAATCGGAAAAGGCGTCCGACGGTTATAATTATCTGGGGATGCGGCAGGGTGCGGGCGAAGGCCGGGACCGTTTCGACCGGGTCGAAAGCCCGCCGGGTTTCGGACCGCGGGTTTCGCTGTACTTTGACCACAGGGACTGGCCGCGCTACGGCGCCCTTTATACCGCCGACATCCGACCGGCCGGCGGCGAAGGCGCAGTCTGGGAATTCAGCCTTTCTTCAGATCCGGGGACAGGGAGCGTGAACCTGGAATGGTCCTGGATTCATGCCCTGCCGGAGGGCTGGATGGCCTATCTGATCGATCCGGATGAACAGACAGCCTTGGACTTGGCGGCCGCGCATGCAAAGGCCTGCCCGCCTGTCGGACCGGACGGAAATCCCAAAACCCTTCGCGTCGTTGCCGGGCTTCCGGAATTCGTCCGGGAGCAGGCGGGGGACATCCCCCTTGTCCCGGCGGAATTCGGACTCTCTCAGAATTATCCGAATCCCTTCAATTCCGAGACGCGCGTGCAGTACGGCCTGCCGAAAAAGATGGATATCCGAATCGTGGTCTATGACGTGCTGGGCCGGCGGGTTCAGATCCTGCATGACGGCCCCCAGGCAGCCGGCTATCACCAGGCGGTCTGGGACGGGCGCAGCAGCAGAGGCATGCAGGTGGCGAGCGGCGTCTACGTGATCCAGATCGCCGGCCAGGAGAAAACCCTAAGCCGGAAGATGCTGCTCATCAAATGAATCTTTCAGCAGGCTCATCCCCAGCGGTTTGCCGCAGGATGGGCGAGCGCCTATTCATATTTTTTTCACGACGGATCGAAGATGCCCCGGCAGCGGGCTGCGGGGGAGCTTCAATCGCCTAATGCCGGTTTTCAGCCGGAAGAGGTTTTGCATGCGAAAAGTCTCCTGTCTGTTGATCGTGGGATTGCTGATCGGGACGGCCCTCGGCCAGGAGGAATTGATTTCCTACCGCAGGAACGCCCAGATCTCCACCGGTTTTAGTTATCAGCTTTTTGAACTTGGAAACCAGAACTTCCTGACCCAAATCGCCTTTCCCACGTCGGTCATGATCCCGCTGAAACATTGGCTGCAGGTCAATGTGCTCAACTCGCCTGCCTGGACGCGCTGGGAAGACCGGGGCAGAAGGCACACGATGAGCGGGCTTTCGGACACCTGGATACAGGCCAATGCGGTCCTCCTGCATGAAAGGCTGATGATCAACGCCGGAATGGGGATACCGACAGGCACCACGCACCTCGACAGCATGCAGTTCGCCCTGACCAAGACCATGAGCCAGAACTTCCTGCGCATGACTCTGCCCGTGTTCGGACAGGGATTCTGCATTTCGGCGGGCGGCATCGCCGCGTTCAACCTTGCCGAGCATTTCGTGTTGGGAATCGGCCTGCAGCACATACGGAAATCCGCCTATTACCCGGTCCGTTTCGTCCAGGACCTGCAGGGGGGAAGCGATTATATTGTGGAACGGCAGTATGATCCGGGAGATGAAACGAGCATCCATGCGGGGATAGACCATCAGGCAAGCGACAACACGAAATTCATGCTGGACTTCATGTTGACGCTTTACCAGCGGGACCTGCTGGACGGCAGCGACACCTACGCATCGGGCGGGAGGATCATGATCGAGGCGGGATTTTTCCACCGTTTCCGGGAGCAGTATCTCTACGGTCATGTCGTGTACCGCCAGAAGGGGAAGAACGAGATCCTTCAGGGCTTGAAGCTTGAAGAGGAAGTCCGGAACACGAACCACTCCCAGCTGGAGGCGGATGTCATCTACAAGATGCTGCAGCTGGCCAACGGCAGCGTCCTGCTGCTCGGGGACACACGGGTCTACGGCGATAACGAGCTCGGCAGCGGAAAGGTCATCCTGTACGGCGGGGGCGTTGGAGCCAATCTGCAGTTGGGAAACGGCGGCGAAATCATATTCAGGGGGAAATTCCTGGCAGGCCAAAGGGAACTGCAGGATCGGGTGTTCAATGTCAGGGGATTTGAGGCATTCATGAACCTTCGTGTCGGTCTATAAGGATCCGCTTCCCTTGATGCACCCTGGGCGGGAGGCGCCCGCTACCGGATAAAAAAAAATCCGCCGGGAACGGATCCCCGGACGGATTTTTTTGATCTGGGTTCACCTGTCCGCATCGCG